>OLII01000051.1_pt1 | contig 38598 bp, 39 predicted proteins | sample 1609481 | NCBI WGS metagenome assembly OLII01 (sample SAMN05416859, study PRJEB24817) | seawater metagenome | isolation source: Sea water | place: Canada:Atlantic | collected 2013-11 | reverse complement strand
ACGAGATCTAGTACGGTCTCGTGGGCTCGGAGATGTGTATAAGAGACAGACGCAATTGAACGGTGTTGGCTTGCTTCGCCGGCAAGGCCGGCTCCTACAGGGGGTTGCGCCGTTCACAGAACCCCGTAGCAGCCGGCCTTGCCGTGCAGTCAGTCGAGCACTGCCACCGGTTCCGGGTTGCGGCTCACCCACCAGCCAAACCCGGCGGCGGTAAAGAACATGATCAGGCTGTACAGCGCCGCCGGAATGGCCATGGTCGAGTTGTTGAGCAGGGTCGGGCTCAGCGCCAGTGCAATCGCCAGCGTACCGTTGTGGATGCCGATCTCCATGCCGATGGCGATGGCCTGGCGCTTCGGAATCTTCAGCATCCGCGGCACATAGTAGCCCAGCCCCAGACTCACCAGGTTGAACAACAGCGCGGCTGCGCCTACCAGGGGCGCGTACTCGACCACGGTGGCCCAGTCTTTCATCAGCGCCAGCATCACCGTGCCGGCCAGGAACAGCGCCGCCACCAGCTTCATCGGCTTCTCCATGCGCGCCGCGAAGGCCGGGGTCAGGCGCCGCACCAGCATGCCCAGCGCCACCGGCACCAGCACGATGGCAAACACCTGCAGCACCTTGGCGAACTGCAGCGGGATGGCCTGGTCGGCGCTCATGAAGTAGCTCAGCGACAGGTTGACCAGCAGCGGCATGGTCAGGATCGCGATCAGCGAGTTCACCGCCGTCAGCGTGATGTTGAGCGCCACGTCACCGTGCGCCAGGTGGCTGAACAGGTTGGCGGTGGTGCCGCCGGGCGAGGCCGCCAGCAGCATCAGGCCGACCGCCAGGGCCGGTGCCAGGCCAAAACCGTTGGCAATCAGAAAGCAGATGAAGGGCAGCAGCAGGATCTGGCACACCAGGCCGATGACCACCGGCTTGGGGTATTTCACCACCCGGGCGAAGTCGGCCAGGGTCAGCGAAAGCCCCAGGCCGAACATGATGATGCCCAGCGCAACGGGCAGGAAGGCGGTCAGCAATGGCGAAGCGGTCATGGCAGCAACTCGCAGAAAAGAGGTGTCGGCATTCTAGGCCACCAGATCGCCATGTGCTGCTGGGGAGGCCCCGTAGATACAAGTCTTTACGAAAAGGTGCGCAGCGTGCACCGGGCAGGTTGCGCGCACCGTTATGGGGCAAATGCATGCACCGCTCGGGTCGCCCGCCGCGCTCGAGGGGCGTGGCAGAGCGATTCCCGGGCGTTGGGCACAGCCCTTGCTAAAGTCTGTTGAAAGGCCCGGGTACTGGAAGACAGCAGCCAATTAGAAGAAGCCGTTACGAACACGGCGAGGAGTGGGGTATGTCCGGAGCTTTTTTTGACGAAATGTATGCCGCAGGGGGCCAGTGTCGCCCGCATTACCGCGAGTTTGCCCGTTGGCTGGCGGACACGCCGCTGGAACTGCTGGCGCAACGCCGCCGCGAAGCCGACCTGCTGTTCCACCGCGCAGGCATCACCTTCACGCTCTACGGTGACGAGCAGGGCACCGAACGCCTGATCCCGTTCGACATCATTCCGCGCAGCATCAAGGCCAGCGAATGGCAGGTCATCGAGCGTGGCTGCATCCAGCGGGTGCAGGCACTGAACATGTTCCTGGCCGATATCTACCATGAGCAGCGCATTCTCAAGGCCGGCATCATCCCGGCCGAGCAGGTGCTGGCCAACGAGGGCTACCAGGTGGCCATGCGCGGCCTGGGGCTGCACAGGGGCCTCTATGCGCATATCGCGGGGGTGGACCTGGTGCGCGATGGCGACGGCAGCTACTACGTGCTCGAGGACAACCTGCGCACCCCCAGCGGCGTGAGCTACATGCTCGAAGACCGCAAGATGATGATGCGCCTGTTCCCCGAGCTGTTCGCCGCCCAGCGCATCGCGCCCATCGACCATTACCCCAACCTGCTGCTCGACACGCTCAGGAGCGCCAGCCCGCTGGACAACCCCACGGTGGTGGTGCTGACCCCGGGGCGCTTCAACAGCGCGTACTTCGAGCATGCGTTCCTGGCCCGCGAAATGGGGGTGGAACTGGTGGAAGGCGCCGACCTGTTCGTGCGTGACGACCGCGTGTTCATGCGCACCACCTGCGGCCCGCAGCCGGTGGACGTGATCTACCGCCGGCTGGATGACGCCTTCCTCGACCCGCTGACCTTCAACCCCGAGTCGATGCTCGGGGTGCCCGGCCTGATTGCCGCCTACCGCCTGGGCAACGTGGTGCTGGCCAATGCGGTCGGCACCGGGGTGGCGGACGACAAGTCGATCTACCCCTACGTGGGCGAGATGATCCGCTTCTACCTGGACGAAGCGCCGATCCTGAAGAACGTGCCCACCTGGCAGTGCCGCAAGCCGGCCGAGCTGTCCCATGTGCTGGCCAACCTGGAGCACCTGGTGGTCAAGGAAACCCAGGGTTCGGGCGGCTACGGCATGCTGGTGGGGCCGGCGTCGACGGCAGCGCAGATCGAAGCGTTCCGCCTGCGCCTCAAGGCTCGCCCGCAGGACTACATCGCCCAGCCCACCTTGTGCCTGTCCACCTGCCCGACCTTTGTCGAAAGCGGCATTGCCCCGCGCCATATAGACCTGCGCCCGTTCGTGCTGTCGGGCAGCCAGACCCGCCTGGTGCCCGGCGGCCTCACGCGGGTGGCGCTGCGCGAAGGCTCGCTGGTGGTCAACTCGTCGCAGGGCGGCGGTACCAAGGACACCTGGGTGGTGGAGGACTGAACCATGCTTTCAAGAACCGCTGCAGACCTCTACTGGATGTCGCGTTACCTGGAGCGCGCGGAAAACCTCGCGCGCATGCTCGAAGTGAGCTATTCGCTGTCGCTGATGCCCCAGGCCGGACGCAGCGACGGCCACGCGGAGCTGGCCATGTCGCTGCTGGCGGCCGGCACGCTGGAAGACTACAAGGCCCGCCACGGCGCGCTCGACACCGAGCACATGCTGCACTTCTTTGCCCTGGACGAGGCCAACCCCGGCAGCATCTACTGCTGTTTGCGTGCGGCGCGCAGCAATGCCCACGCCGTGCGCGGGCGCATCACCGCCGACATGTGGGAGAACATCAATGCCACCTGGCTGGAGATGCGCGCCATTGCCGGCAACGGCCTGGGCCGCTACGGCATCAGCCAGTTCTGCGAATGGGTGCGGGAGCGTTCGCACCTGTTTCGCGGGGCCACCTCGGGCACCATCATGCGCAACGAGGCCTATGGCTTCATTCGCCTGGGCACCTTCATAGAGCGCGCCGACAACACCTTGCGCCTGCTGGATGCGCGCTACGAGATGTTTGGCGAGGAGTCGGAGGAGGTCAGCGACAAGTCGGCCCGAGGCTACTACCAGTGGAGCGCCTTGCTGCGCGCCCTGTCGTCGTTCGAGGCTTTCAACGAGATCTACCGCAACGCACCGAACGCCGAGCAGGTTTCGGAAATGCTGCTGTTGCGCGCCGAGGTGCCGCGCTCGCTGCATGCCTGCATCCAGGAGCTGGACCTTGAACTGTCCAACCTGCCCGGCATCAACGGCCGCCCGGCGCAGCGCCTGGCCGCCGGCCTCAACGCTCGCCTGCGCTACACCGGCATCGACGAGATCCTCGATGCAGGCCTGCACGCCTGGCTGATCGAGTTCATCGATCAGGTACGCGACCTGGGCCAGGCCATTCACGACGCCTACCTGGAGGTGGTATGAAACTGTCCATTCGCCACGACACCACCTACAGCTATGCCAACGAGGTGTGCACCAGCATCCAGTTCCTGCGCCTCACGCCCCAGGACAGCGAGCGCCAGCGGGTCATCGACTGGCAGGTGGACATGCCGCGCAAGGTGCGCAGCCAGCTCGACCCCTATGGCAACGTGCTGCATGTACTGACCCTGGACGAGCCCCACGGCGAGATCGTGCTGTGCGCCCACGGCCAGGTGGAGATCGACCCCACCCGCGAGGTGGAGCCGGACCTGCAGTCGCCGCTGCCGTTTCTGCGCAGCAGCCCGCTGACCGCCGCCGACGAGGCGCTGCTGGCGTTTGCCGCACAGCATTGCGGCGAGCGGCGCGACAGGGCGGCGCTGATCGAGCTGATGAATGCGCTGGCCGAGCACATGCCCTACAGCCCCGGCGCCACCGAGGTGGGCACTACCGCGGCCGAGTCGTTCGCCAGGCAGGCGGGGGTTTGCCAGGACCATACCCATGCGTTTCTGGCCTGTGTGCGCAGCCTGGGTATCCCGGCGCGCTACGTGTCGGGCTACCTGTGCACCGAGGACGCCACGCACCTTGCCAGCCATGCCTGGGCCGAAGCCTGGCTGGGGGAGGGCTGGTACAGTTTCGATATCACCAATCGGCTGGCCAGGCCCGAGCGCCACCTGAAGCTGGCGGTGGGGCTGGATTACCTGGATGCGTGCCCGGTGCGCGGAATGCGCCGGGGCGGGGGGATGGAGCACATGCTGGCCAAGGTGCAGGTGGAACTGATGGTGCAGGTGCAGTAGCCAGGCGATGCAAGGTGTCGACGCTATCGCGGGTCAAGCCCGCTCCCACAGGGGCCACGGCAATCCTGTGGGAGCGGGCTTGACCCGCGACGAGGCGCTGCAGATCGAGGGTCAGGCGCGCTCGATGGCCAACGCCACACCCTGCCCACCACCGATGCACAGGGTCGCCAGGCCCTTCTTCGCATCACGCTTGATCATCTCGTGCAGCAACGACACCAGCACTCGGCAACCCGAGGCACCGATCGGGTGGCCCAGGGCAATCGCGCCGCCGTTGACGTTGACCTTGCTCGCGTCCCAGCCCAGCTCCTGGCCCACCGACAACGCCTGGGCCGCGAAGGCTTCGTTGGCTTCGATCAGGTCCAGCTGATCCAGCGACCAGTCGGCCTTCTGCAGGCAGCGACGGGTCGCGCTGACCGGGCCGATACCCATGATCGCCGGGTCCACGCCCGCATTGGCATAGGCCGCAATGCGCGCCAGTACCGGCAGGCCCAGGGCCTTGGCCTTGGCCGCGCTCATCAGCAGCACCGCCGCTGCGCCGTCGTTGAGGCTCGAGGCGTTGCCCGCCGTCACGCTGCCGTCCTTCTTGAACGCCGGCTTGAGCTTGGCCAGCGACTCGGCGGTGGTGCCGGCGCGGGGCTGTTCGTCGGTGGCGAACACCAGCGGCTCACCCTTGCGCTGCGGGATCTGGATCGGGGTGATCTCGTCGGCAAAGCGGCCGGCCTCGATGGCCGCGCAGGCCTTTTGCTGCGAGGCGGCGGCAAAGGCGTCCTGGGCCTCACGGGTGATGGCGTACTTGTCCACCAGGTTCTCGGCGGTGATGCCCATGTGGTAGTCGTTGAAGGCATCCCACAGGCCGTCGCTGATCATGCTGTCGATCATGCTGGCATGGCCCATGCGCAGGCCGGTGCGCGCGGCAGGCAGCACGTAGGGGGCCAGGCTCATGTTCTCCATGCCGCCGGCGATGATCACCTCGGCGTCGCCACAGCGGATCGCCTGGGCGCCCAGGTGCAGGGCCTTGAGGCCCGAGCCGCAGACCTTGTTCAGGGTCAGGGCCGGTACCGCATGGGGCAGGCCGGCCTTGATCGCGGCCTGGCGCGCCGGGTTCTGGCCGCTGCCGGCGGTGAGCACCTGGCCCAGAATCACCTCATCCACTTCGCTGCCGGCCAGCCCGGTCTGCTCCAGCAGGCGGCGGATCACCGCTGCGCCCAGCTCCGGGGCCGGGATGGCGGCCAGCGAACCCTGGAAACTGCCGATGGCGGTACGAGTGGCCGCGACAATGACGACGTCTTGCATGGAATATTCTCCTTGTTAGTGGTCCAGTGGCGTGAGTGTTGCGCCATTACATATATTTGTTAAGTTGATTTTTGAGATGGATTGATCGATAAACCTCAACAATTCCCCGTTTTGCCGGAGTCAGCATGACCGTCAAGCAGCTGCGTGCCTTCTGGGCAGTGGCCCAGAGCCTGAGTTTTGCGGTGGCCTGCGAGCGTCTGCACCTGTCGCAGTCGGCACTGAGCCTGACCATCAAGTCGCTGGAGGAGGGCCTGGGCGGGCGGCTGTTCACGCGCACCACGCGCAACGTCACGCTGACCCCGGAAGGCGAATCGCTGCTGCCCCTGGCGCGCCGCCTGCTTGCCGACTGGGACAATGCCGAGGACGAGATCCGCCAGCGCTTCACCCTGCAGCGCGGGCGCGTGACCATTGCGGCGATGCCGTCGTTCGCCGGCAACCTGCTGCCGCCCATCCTGAAGAACTTTCGCACCCGCTACCCGAACATCGGGGTCACGGTGAACGACGTGATCAACGAACAGGTACTGGAGATGGTGCGTGACCGCCAGGTGGAGCTGGGGGTGGCGTTCGAGCCGTTCGAAGGCTCGTCGCTGGTGTTCTCGCCCCTGTACGTCGACCGGTTCACTGCCGTGGTGCCGCTGGATTCGCCCCTGGCCGCGCTGGATGAAATCGACTGGCAGACCTTGCTGCAGCAGCCGTTCATCACCTTGCAACGGCCCTCGAACGTGCGCGTGATGCTCGAAGAGCACCTCAAGGCGCGCGGCATGAAGCTGGCGGTGGAGTTCGAGAGCCATCAACTGGTGACAGTGGGTCGCATGGTGGCCAGCGGGCTTGGGGTCAGCGCGGTGCCGGCCCTGTGCGCCGGCCAGATGCACGAGCTGGGCGCGCGCTGCATCACCCTGCGCGACCCGGTGGAACGTGCCATCGGGGTGCTGAGCAAGCCGGGCCACGAACTGTCGGCTGCGGCCCAGGCGTTGTTCGACAGCCTGCATGAACAGCAGGCCGAGGCCAGGCGCTAGACGGCGGCGAGCAGGCTGCGCAGGGGCACCTTGTTCTTCATCACCGGCGACTTGATCACGATGTAGCTGAAGTACTTCTCGATGCCGATGTTCTGGTCGAGGATGGTTTCCATCAGCTCCTGGTAATGCTGGATGCTGCTGGTCAGAAAGCGCACCAGGTAGTCATAGCCACCGCTGATCAGGTGGCATTCGAGCACTTCGTCGATGTTGCGAATGCTCGATTCGAATTTCTGAAAGTCGGAGCGTTTGTGGTCGCTCAGTGTGACTTCGGTGAAGATGGTTACAGAGTTGGCGAACTTGGCCAGGTTCAGGTGGGCTTCGTAGCCGCTGATATAGCCTGCCGCCTCGAGTCGCTTGACCCGTTGCAGGCACGGGCTGGGCGACAGCCCCACGGCTTCGGCCAGGCTGACGTTGGTCATGCGGCCGTCTTTCTGCAACTGGACCAGGATGTTGATATCGATCCGATCGAGCTTGGTTGCCGCTTCCATTCCTGACTCCTGAAATGCGGGATGACAAAAAAACACACTTTCACCCACGGGGCCTTCGCTGGCAAGGCCGCTCCCGGTGGGAGCCGGCATTGCCAGCGAAGGTGGCGCCGCAGAGGGGCGGATTAGGCCGTAGCGCGGGTCAACGCCTGGTCGAGCATGCGCAGCGCTTCGGAAATCTGCGCCTCGGTGGTCACCAGCGGTGCCAGGAAGCGCACCACGTTGCGGTACACGCCGCACTTGATCACCAGCAGGCCGGCTTCACGGGCCTGGTCGATGATGGCCTGGGCCAGGTTCGCGTCCGGGGTCTGCGCGGCGTCGTCGGCCACGATCTCGATGGCCTGCATGAAGCCCAGGCCACGCACGTCGCCGATGCACGGGTAGCGGTTCTGCAGGGCCAGCAGACCTTCACGCAGTTGCACCGCACGCTGCTCGCCCTGTGCCAGCAGGTCTTCTTCCTCGAACAGGTCCATCACCGCCAGTGCAGCCGCGCAGGCCACGGCGTTGCCGCCGTAGGTGCCGCCCAGGCCGCCCGGGGTCGGCGCGTCCATGATCTCGGCACGCCCCACCACACCCGACAGCGGCATGCCGCCGGCCAGGCTCTTGGCCACGGTCACCAGGTCAGGCTGGATGCCCGAGTGCTGGAAGCCGAACGGCTTGCCGGTACGCCCGAAGCCGGCCTGGATCTCGTCCAGGATCAGCACGATGCCGTGGCGCGTGCAGCGTTCGCGCAGGGCACGCAGGAAGGCATCGGGGGCGCGCAAGAAGCCGCCATCGCCTTGCACCGGCTCGATCAGGATGGCCGCCACGCGGTCGGGGGCCACGTCGGTGGCGAACAGGTGGTCGAGTTCGGCCAGGGCGTCGTCACTGCTCACGCCGCGGTATTCGTTGGGGTAGGTGGCGTGGTAGATCTCGGCCGGGAACGGGCCGAAGTTCTGCTTGTACGGCTGGCTCATGCCGGTCAGGGTGACGCCCAGCAGGGTGCGCCCGTGGAAGCCGCCGCGGAACGAGATCACCGCCGGGCGGTTGGTGTAGCCACGGGCGATCTTGATGGCGTTCTCCACCGCTTCGGCGCCGGAGGTGAACAGCACGCTCTTGTAGGCTTCGCCGCCACCGACCATGGCGTTCAGGCGCGCTGCCACGTCGATGTACGACGCATAGGCCACCACCTGGAAGCTGGCATGGGAGATCTCTCCCACCTGGCGGCGCACGGCCTCGACCACACGCGGGTGGTTGTGGCCGACGTTGAGCACGCCGATGCCGCCGACGAAGTCCAGGTAGCGCTTGCCGTCCACGTCCCACAGCTCCGAACCCTGGGCGTGGCTGACCACGATCGGGTGGGCGGTGGCGATGCCGCGGGGTACGTGCTGCTCGCGCAGGGCCAGCAGGCGTTGATTTTCAGTCAGTGCAGAATTCATGGTGCAGCTCCATTAACTAACGATGGTGTCAGGGGTTCGGGAACGCAGGTATTCAGTCGAGGCCGCCCATGTGCCAGGCCTTGATTTCGAGGAACTCGTCCAGGCCGTACTTGGAGCCTTCACGGCCGGTACCGGACTGTTTCATGCCGCCGAACGGGGCCACTTCCATGGAGATGATCCCGGTGTTCAGGCCGACCATGCCGAACTCCAGGCGCTCGCCCACACGCCAGGCGCGGCGCATGTCCTGGGTGAAGTAGTAGGCGCCCAGGCCGAACGGGGTAGCGTTGGCGATGGCCAGGGCCTCGGCTTCGTCCTTGAAACGGAACAGCGGGGCAACCGGGCCGAAGGTCTCTTCGGTGGCCAGCAGCATGTCGGTGGTGGCGTCCAGCAGCACGGTCGGCTGCACGAACAGGCCGGTGTCGTCGGGCATGCCGCCAATCGAGATGCTGGCGCCTTTTTCCACCGCATCGCCGATGTGGCTGGCTACTTTGGCGACGGCGGCGGCGTTGATCAGCGGGCCGATGGTCACGTTCTCGCCCAGGCCATCACCCACCTTCAGCTCGGCCACGGCAGCCCGCAGGCGCTCGGCGAAGCGGTCGTAGATGCCGTCCTGCACCAGAATGCGGTTGGCGCACACGCAGGTCTGCCCGGCGTTGCGGAACTTGCTCAGCATCACCCCGGCAATCGCCAGGTCGAGGTCGGCGTCGTCGAACACGATGAACGGCGCGTTGCCACCCAGCTCCAGGCTCAGGCGCTTGAGGGTGTCGGCGCACTGGCTCATCAGCAGCTTGCCGATGCGCGTGGAGCCGGTGAACGACAACTTGCGCACGGCCTGGTTGGCGGTCACTTCGCTGCCGATGCCGGCAGGCAGGCCGGTGAGCACGTTGAACACCCCGGCCGGGATGCCAGCACGATCTGCCAGTACCGCCAGGGCCAGGGCCGACAGCGGGGTCATCTCGGACGGCTTGACCAGCACGGTGCAGCCGGCGGCCAGGGCCGGCGCGCATTTGCGCGTGATCATCGCGTTGGGGAAGTTCCACGGGGTGATGGCCGCCACCACGCCGATCGGCTGCTTGAGCACCAGGATGCGGCGGTCGTTGGTGGGCGCGGGGATGGTGTCGCCGTAGATGCGACGGGCCTCTTCGGCAAACCATTTGACGAAGCTGGCGCCGTAGCCGATTTCGCCGCGCGACTCGCTCAGGGGCTTGCCTTGTTCGGCGGTCATGATCAGCGCCAGGTCTTCCTGGTTTTCCAGGATCAGGCTGTACCAGGCTTCCAGGTGACGTGCGCGGGTGGCGGCGGGGACTTCGCGCCAGCTTTCGAAACGGGCCTGGGCGGCCTCGATGGCGCGTCGCGTCTCGGCGGCGCCGAGGGCCGGGACCCGGGCGATTTCGCTGCCGTCGGCGGGGTTGATCACGGCAATCGTTTCGCCGTTGTCGGCATCGATCCAGCTGCCATTGACGTAGGCGCGTTCGACAAGCAGCGAGGGGTCACGCAGTGTGCTTTTCAACATGGAGAGGGTGCCTTCTACGGGTCCGGTGAATGGCACGATTGTAAGAACAGGCACGCAGTGACCGATGCCGAGATGGCCGCTTGGGCCAGGCATAAATGCCGTATTGAGGGGGTTGGCAGCACACTATGCTGCGGGGTGATCGAGGTGTCTCCAGCGCCGGTCAAGCCCGCTCCCGCAAGGCCACTGACGGCCTGCTGGAGCGGGCCTGGCCCGCCACCTGGCGGTACAGGCAGCAGATTGTTTGTCAGGCGTCGTTCTGCAGGCGGTACATCTCGGTTGCCACCTGCAGCTGAAAGCGCGCCTGCGGGTTCTCCATCGACAGCTGCAGCAGCTCTTCGATGCGCTCCACGCGGTAGCGTAATGTGCTGATGTGGATGTCCAGGCAGCGGGCGCTGCTGGCCAGCTGAAAGCCTTCGCTGGCCAGGGTGCACAGGGTTTCCATGAGCATGGCGCCGTTCTTGTGCCGGGTCAGCGGGGTCACCAGGCGCTCCAGCAGCATGCGCCGTGCATCGTCGTCGCCCATCAGCGCCCGCGGAAACAGCACTTCGTCAAACCCATGCAGCTTGCCCGGGCGCAGCAGCGGCAGCAGGGTGGCCACATCCCCGGCGCCCTGGGCCATGCCTGCCACGCCCCGGTGCACGCGGCTGGCGGCCATGGCGCCGCCGTCCAGTCGAATATGCTTCCAGATCGACTCGGGCACCACATCGGCCGGCACGATCAGGCTGATCTGGTTCAACGACACCGACAGCAGGGGCGCGATTCCCAACCCCTGCATGATCTCGGTGATGCGCTCGGCCTGCTCCTTGCGCCGCTGGAAGCCCTCGCGGCTGAGGGGAATCGGCTCGTCCAGCAACACCAGGCACACGCGGTAGTCGCGGGTATGACACCAGCCGGACACCAGCGCACGCTCGATGGCGCGCGGCGTTTCGGGGAACTTGCCTTCCAGCAGCCCTGCCACCAGGGCATGGCCCAGGCGGTTTTCCTGGTCCAGCAATTCGCGTTGATGGGACAGCTGCAGGGCGGCGATCAGCGCAGCATGTTCCACTGCGCGGCAGTGCAGCTCCTCGAAGCTGTCCCGCTGGCCCTTGAGCCACACCACCCCGACCCGCTCGCCCTGCAGGCGGATGGGGCAGCCCAGGCGAAACGCGCCGGCATCGGCGTCCAGCTCCAGCACCTGCGGCTCGACCCCCTGCAGCAGGTTGGCCTGCTCGTTCAGGTGGCGCATCACGGCAAGTTCCACGGCGTCATTGGCCGGCTCGCTGGCCCCCAGCACACTGCCGGAGCTGGCCACGATCAGCGCCGGCAGTTCCAGGGCGCTGGTGAGGGCGCTGGCCAGGCTCTGCAGGTTGTCGGCCTCGATGGCGGCGCGGGTGAGCATGCGGTGGATAAGGTCGGAGCGACGGATGATGCGGGTCTGGAAGTTGATGATCTGTTCGAGAACCTGCTGGGTGATGTCGCTGAAGGCGACTTCCCAGGGCAGTTCCAGCAAAGGGAAACAGCAGCGGTCGGCCTCTTCGATGGCCGCCTGGGGGAAGTGTTCGTGAAAGTGCGGGACTGCCATCACGACCCCGGCCAGGCCCAGCTCGGCCAGCCGGCGAACCATGTCGCGGCATTTTTGCGGGTCTTGCGGCCAGTTGTAGCCGGTGGTCAGCAGCAGGTCGCCCTTTTTCAGCCAGTTGAAGATGTCGGGGTGATCGACGATATGCACCCACGCCAGGTCGCGGTCCAGGCATTGCCTGCCCGCGACCACGGTGGCCTGGCTGAGGGAGGTCTGTTCCAGGGCTGTGGCGAGTTTCATGTGCAATCCACGATCCAGACACGATAGAGGATCGCAGTCTAGCGGACTGGACATGGCTGCGGGGAGGGCCCTGGACAGGAGAATAGAACCTGTGCGCTGATCATCCATGAGGCGCACAGGGAGGGGAAATCAGGACTTGCTAGCCCAGGCGTTGAACTTCTGTTCAAGCGTTTCTGCGTTCTCGAGCCAGAACTCGACGTTTACCCGCAGTGCATTCTTCTGGTTCTCTGCCGCGGTGGGCAGGTCGTCAGCCAGCGACTTGTCGAGCATTTCGGCGGCCTTGGTGTTGGACGGGCCGTAGGCCATCTGCTCGGTGTAGAGCTTCTGCTGCTCAGGCTGCATGGCGAACTTGATGAAGTCGTAGGCCTTGTCCAGGTTCTTGGTGCCGCGCGGGATGGCCCACTCGTCGAACTGGTACAGGTTCTGGTTCCAGACGATCTTCAGGTTGCTGCCGCTCTGCTGTGCAGCGTGGATGCGGCCGTTGTACGAGGACGCCATCACCACATCGCCAGCCACCAGGTACTGCGGCGGCTGTGCACCGGCTTCCCACCACTGGATGTACGGCTTGATCTCGTCCAGCTTCTTGAAGGCGCGGTCCACACCTTCTTTGGTGCTGAGCAGCTTGTAGACTTCGGCAGGCGGCACGCCGTCGGCCATCAGGGCGAATTCCAGCGAGCCACGGGCAGACTTGCGCAGGCTGCGCTTGCCCGGGAATTTCTTCACGTCCCAGAAGTCGGCCCAGCCGGTAGGGGCGACCTTCAGTTTGTCGGCGTTGTAGGCCAGCACGTTGGACCACACGAAGATACCGACGCCACAGCCGTCGTCACTCTTGGTGCCTTCGATCCAGTCGCCCGGCGTGCCGAGGCGTTCGTAGTCGAGTTTTTCGAACAGACCTTCTTCACAGCCACGGGCACGGTCGGTGTCTTCGGTATCGAGCACGTCCCAGGTCACGGTCTTGGTGTCGTTCATGGCGATGAGCTTGGAGATTTCACCGTTCCACTCGCCAGCGATCACCTGGGTCTTGGTCTTTTCTTCGTAGGGCTTGTAGAACGCGGTGACCTGCGCGGCCTTGCTCGCGCCACCATAGGAGATCACCGTGAGCTTGTCGGCAAAGGCACTGTTGGCCAGCATCAGGCCACCGAGCACGGTGAGGGTGAAGAGTTTTTTCGACATTCGAACGCTCCAATCAAGACTGTTATTTCGAGTTATGTTTGGCAGTTGCAAGCGGGCGCAAAATAGATGAAAGGTGCTGATTTTTATAGTAGCAAGGTGCCTGCTGTGTTTGAGAGTGAGTTGAGGCTAATGGATAAGCGCTGCCATGGGTATCTATTAAACGCAGGATAAGCCTATTTTTTTATCCTGCGCTTTATAGGAAGGTGCTTCGTACTTTAGTGGCGATCGAACCATACGGTCTGCGCGTTGCAGAACTCGCGAACGCCGAAGTGCGAGAGTTCGCGGCCAAAGCCGCTCTTCTTCACCCCACCGAAGGTCACGCGCGGATCACTGGCGCTGTAGCCGTTGATGAACACGCCGCCGCACTCCAGTTCGTCGGCCAGTTGTCGGGCCAGTGCCGCATCGCGGGTGTACACGGTCGAGGTCAGGCCGAATTCGCTGTCGTTGGCCAGCTGCAGGGCGTGGCGCGCATCCCGGGCAGTGATGATCGAGGCCACCGGGCCGAACAGCTCCTGGCGGAACGAGGTCATCTGGTCGGTGACGTCGGCCAGTACCGTGGGCGCGTAGTAGTTGCCCGGGCCTTCGACCTTGTGCCCGCCCAGCAGCAGCGTGGCGCCTTCGGCCAGGGTGGCCTGGACCTGCTGGTCGAGCTCGTCGCGCAGGTCATGACGCGCCATCGGCCCCAGGTAGGTGTCGGCCAGCAACGGGTCGCCCATCACCAGCGAGCGGGTTTTCTCGACGAACTTGCGGGTGAATGCCTCGACCACGCCGGCTTCGACGATCAGCCGCTTGGCTGCCGCGCACACCTGGCCGGTGTTCTGGTAGCGGCCGATCACGGCAGCCTGCACGGCGGCATCCAGGTCGGCATCGTTCAACACGATGAACGGGTCGGAGCCGCCCAGTTCCAGTACGCATTTTTTCAGCGCGGCACCGGCCTGGGCACCGATGGCGGCACCGGCACGCACGCTGCCGGTAAGGGTCACGGCGACGATGCGCGGGTCGACGATGGCCCTGGATACGCCCTCAGGCGTCACGTTGAGCACCTCGAACACGCCTTCGGGGAATTCGGCCTGCTGGAACGCATCGCGCAGCAGGTAGGCCGAGCCCATCACATTGGGCGCGTGCTTGAGCACGTAGGTGTTGCCGGCGATCAGCGCGGGTACCGCACCGCGCAGCACTTGCCACAGCGGGAAGTTCCACGGCATCACCGCCAGGATCGGGCCCAGTGGGCGGTATTCGATGTGGGCCTTGGCGTCGGGTACCTGGGTCGGCTCGGGGGCCAGCATGGCCGGCCCGTTCTCGGCGTACCACTCGCACAGCTGGGCGCACTTTTCCACTTCGCCGCGGGCCTGGGCCGCAGGCTTGCCCATTTCCAGGGTAATCATCCGCGCCATGGCCTGGGCGTTGTCGCGCAGCACACCGGCCAGTTTCACCAGCAGGGCCGAGCGGGTGGCCAGCGGGGTACGCCGCCAGCCGGCAAACCCGGCAGCGGCGCGGCCCAGGGCGGCGTCCATCTGTGCGTCGGCTTCATAGGCGTAGTGGCCGATGCGTTCACCGGTGGCCGGGTTGATCGAGAGGGCATGGGTGTGGCTGGTTATGTCGGTCATGGCGGGCGTTCCTGTCAGAAGGGAAACAGGGGCCCAGCGTAATGCCGTGCTAATCTTTCGAAAACTGAATAATAAAAACGGTTTCTTTCACGTTTGGAGAATGTTTTTGGACCTGGTACAGCTTGAGATCTTCACCGCCGTGGCCGAGCACGGCAGCATCAGCGCAGCCGCCCAGCACATCCACCGTGTGCCGTCGAACCTGACCACGCGGATCAAGCAGCTGGAAGCCGACCTGGGGGTGGAGCTGTTCATTCGTGAAAAGCTGCGCCTGCGCCTCTCGCCGGCCGGCTGGACCTTCCTGGAGTACGCCAAGCGCATCCTGGCCTTGGTGCAGGAGGCCCGCCTGACCGTGGCGGGAGAGGAACCCCAGGGGGCGTTCTCGCTGGGCTCGCTGGAAAGTACCGCAGCGGTGCGCATCCCCGCGTTGCTGGCGGCCTACAACCAGCAGTACGCCAAGGTCGAGCTGGACCTCTCCACCGGGCCGTCGGGCACCATGATCGAGGGCGTGCTGTCGGGACGCCTGGCGGCGGCCTTCGTCGACGGCCCGGTGCTGCACCCCTCGCTGGAGGGCGTGCCGGTGTTCGAGGAGGAGATGGTCATCATCGCGCCGCTCAACCATGCGCCGATCCACCGTGGCCAGGACGTCAACGGGCAGAGCATCTATGCGTTCCGGGCCAACTGTTCGTACCGCCATCATTTCGAGCGCTGGTTCACCCAGGATGCCGCCGTGCCGGGCAAGATCTTCGAGCTGGAGAGCTACCACGGCATGCTCGCCTGCGTGAGCGCAGGGGCGGGGCTGGCGCTGATGCCACGCAGCATGCTCGAGAGCATGCCGGGGTGCGCCACGGTCAGCGTGTGGCCGATGTCGCAACGTTTTCGCTACCTGCGCACCTGGCTGGTATGGCGCAGCGGCACGGTGTCGCGCAGCCTGGCGATGTTCGTGAAACTGCTGGAGGAGCGGGGCGCGGTGCTCCAATAGTGCGGCGCGGCGCCACTGCGGTCTGGCGGTTATCGCACTTTTTGCGTTTTTTCGGCTCTATTCATCGCCAGGCCGCGTCGATCCCCGACGCGGCCCGTGAATCCAGACCCCGGTGCCGATGGTTTATCCGCTTTGCGTTCCACCCCAGCGCGTGCTGCGCCGGCTGTTGCTGGCGGGTACGCTGATGGCCTGCGCCGCTGGCTGTACCCAGCAGCAGGGGCGCGATATCGCCACCCAGCTGGGCAACGGCCGGCCCCAGGAACTGTTCCAGACCAGCGTCGATCGCATGGCCACGCTGTCGATGCAGGACAACCTGCAGAGCCTGTACCTGTTGATGAGCAAGCTGTACCTGCGCAACCCCAACCAGTGGCGCGAATCGGGCTTTCTCGATGCTGCCAGTGCCGAGCGGCAGATCCGCCAGGCCATCGAGCAGCGCCAGGCCTTGCCGCAGCTGGGCGAGCGCCGCGACCTGGCGGCACTGAGCTATGCCCTGAGCCCGGAGTTCAGGGGCGACCGCGTTGGCGCGTTCATCTACGCCATCGGCAGCATGCTGGTGACCGCCCATGGCGGGCGTACCGAATTCTTCATCACCGACACCATCGACCCGCAGTTCGTCAGCAACGCAGCGCGCAACATCGAGAAGGCCACCTGGCTGCTGAGCCAGCGCCAGGATGCCAATGGCGTGCTGTTGCTGTTCTCCAACGAAATCTCCGAGGCGGGCAGCAACCTGAGCTTTGCCGTGGAGTTCGGCAAGATCGTCGCGCGCCTGGACCTGCTGACCCAGATGCTCGACGAGCGCTACCGGCGCATCGGCCTGAACTATGCGCAGAGCCTGTTGCTGATGAACTTTCTGCCGGTGCAGTGAGGTGTCTGCCTGGCGCCTTTGGGCGCAGATTCACTGAACCATCGCGGCGTCGCCTGACCTAACGCAATACCATTCGGGAGATGACGCATGCAAAACAACGGTTATATCTGGATCACATTGGCGGTAATCCTGGCCCTGGTGGAACTGTGGGCCATCAAGAGCATCATCGGCAGCAAGAGCAAGGCCGACCGCAAGATGTTGTGGATCGTGCTGGTGGTGTTCGTGCCGCTGGTCGGCCTGATCGTGTGGGGCGTGGCGGGGCCCAAGGCGATCAACAACAACGCGGCCTCTCGCAACGGCTGACTCAACGGCGCAAATTGAGCTTCGTATTGCTGGCTGACATGGCCATTTGACACCCCTCCATTCGCCATCTAGCGTTGAGCGCGAAATTGCGCATTCGCGCAGACCCCACTGGCAAGGAGGCTAGACGGCCATGATCAGCCCGGCATCGATCAAATCCATTCGTGTGCACCCAGGGCTCGGCGTTGCCCGTGTCGGCAACGCCGATGGCGATGAGGAGTACGTACTCGCCGCGCAAGTGCCAGGGGCACTGGCCAGCAGCGCCGACGGGCAATTTCGCGATGCCAGGGGCCAGGTGCGGCGCCAGGCCGTGCGCTTTCGCCTCTATGCCGAACTGCACGACGGCACCGTACAGGAGCTGAGCCTGGACGACGGCGTGCAGATCGAATGGACCGTGGAAGTCGCCAACCTCAAGGCCGGCTGGTACGCCTTCGAAAACGCCATGGACCTGCCTGGCCAGTACGCCATCGCCGAAAAACGACGCAACCCGCTCGTGACCGGTGCGCAGCGCCAGGCCCTGGACATCCGCCCCGGCCCCAGGACCATCAGCGGCCGCCGCCAGCAAGGCAAGCCCTTCCATTTCGACACCGGTACTTTCCACGGCAAACCCGTGTACCTGGGCGAACTGCGCACCGACGAGGCCGGGCGCCTGATCGCCCTCGGCGGGCACGGCCACAGCGCACCGCGGGTGGACAAGACCCCACCGACAACCTTCGCCAACAACGACGACTGGCACGACGACGTGTCGGACGGCCCGGTGTACGCACGGGTGACGTTCAACAACGGCCAGCGCCTGGATGCCGAGCCCGGCTACCTAGTGGTGACGCCCCCCAACTACGCGCCAGGGCTGTTCGGCGTGGTCACCATGGAAGAGGTGGTGCGCGACCTGTTCGTGCGCCAGGGTCAGCTGCCGGCCGAGCCGAGCTGTTCGTTCACCCGCGATATCTGGCCGATCTTCGAGCGCATGACCCACATGCAGTGGACCAACCAGGGCCTGTTCATGCTCAGCGGCCACGGTTCGCCACTCGATACCCAGAACCCCGACGTGGTGGCCCGGCTGGCCGACCCCGGTGAGGCCAGTGCGGACTTTCGGCGCAAGGTCTTCGCGCTGTTTCGCGACCCCGCCAGCACCGCCGAGTTCGCCCCGGCGCTGTTGCCCCTGTACGGCGACTATTACGGCGACTATGACCTCGACCCCCAGCCGCCATCCGCGGTCGGGCTCGCGGTCACCCCGCTGATGTACCAGGCCTTGAGCCAGTGGGTGCAAGGCGAATTCGTCGCCGACTGGCAGGGCGCGCCGGTGCCGGCAGACTTCGACACGCTCGAACCGCGCGCCCAGGCCCAGGCGCTGGACCGCGCCGGCCTGCATGAATGCTTGGGCGGCCCGTTCCACCCGGGCATCGAACTGACCTGGTTCATGCGTGTGCCCAGCGTGTGGCGCAGCCCTTATCGCCTGGCGGTACTGCCCCAGGGGCAGGCGGTGCGCCAGGATTTCGGTGACGAACTCACGCCACAGGTGTGCCTGGCACCCCAGGGCCCGCTGGACGGCGTGGGCCCGGGTTCGCTGACCCGCGCGCTGGGCGTGCCGTGGCAGACCGACGAGGCCTCGTGCCTGTCGGATGCCGAGTACGAGCCCAGTACCTACCTGTCGTTCCCCAGCTACTGGGGGGCCCGCGTGCCCAACCAGGTACTGAGCAGCGAGGCGTGGGAGCGTGTGGGCGCAAGACGTACCACGCCGGCGCAGCAGCTCAAGCATTTTTCCTACCGCGAGGACTGGCTGCGCGACCTGAAGGGCAGTTACTTCACGCGCATCAACCTGATGGTGAGCCACTGGTGGGAGTTGGGCATTCTGCTGGCCCATGACGCCACCCCCGAGGCGACCGCACTGGGGTTGCCGGCGCGGGCCTGGATCGAAAGCGGGCGGCCCGAGCGGGTCACCGGCTCCAATGCCAAGCTCGACCTGCTGGCGGTGATCGAGGCCCTGGATTCGCCGCCACCGTTGCTGGGCGAGACCGAACTGGAGCCGCCCAGGCAGAAGGTACCGCCACGTCGTCGGCTGCGCAGGGACGAGATTTGAACCCCGTGCACGACGTGCTGGTGGTGGGCGCCGGGCCGGCCGGCACGGCGCTGGCCATCCGCCTGGCGCAGGCCGGGTTGCAGGTGGGGCTGGTGGAGCGTGAACCCGAGGCTGCGCTGCGCCCCGGCGAGTGCCTGTCCCCCGAGGCGTTGCCTGCACTTGCCGCACTGGGGCACGCCGACCTGCTCGACGACAGCACCGTGGCGCGACGCTGCTGCGGCGTGCAGTCGATCTGGCTGACCAGCGAGCCGGTATTTCGCGACTACTTCTGCGAGCGCGCCGCCCATGGCGCGTTCCTGGAACGACGGGTGTTCGACGCCCGGCTGCGGGAAAGGGCGGCGGCGCTTGGGATCAACCGTGAAGACGATGTGCGGGTGACCCATGCCGATTTTGCCGACGACAGCATCACCCTGGGCGGTCGGCGAGGTGAACACCCCTGGCGCGGGCAGGCACGTTTCGTGGTGGATGCCACCGGCAAGGCCAGTTGCATCGCCCGGCTCGGCGGGGCACGGCGCCAGCGCCTGAGTCGCCAGGTGGCCGTCGCGGCGCGCCTGCCCCGAGGTGGCTCGGAACTGGCCGACACCGAATGGCTGCTGATCGAGGCCGATGCCCAGGGCTGGTGGTCCGGGGCCACCACCGCCAGCGGCCAGCGTCACCTGGTGCGCTTCTTTCCCGGCGGTGACGGTCAGCGCACCGCGCCGCAGTTGGCCGAGCAACTGCAGCGCACGCGCCTGATGCAGCGCTATGCAGGTGCCGACGAACTGGCCGCAGCGCAGGTTCAGGTACTGGATGCCGGCTGCAGTGCACTGCAGCGCTGTGCATCGGCGCACTGGCTGGCGGTGGGCGAGGCGGCCATCGCCTTCGACCCGGTGTCGTCCCAGGGGCTGACCCACGCCCTGGGTGCCACCGACCTGGCTGCCCGCGCCATCCTGGCCAGGTTGCAGCAGGGCCGTCTGGACCTGCTGCACCAGTACGACCGGCACACCCGTATCACCCTGGGGCATTCGCTCAAGGGCCTGGCGCGGCACTACGCGCAGTGCCAGCCGTTGATGGCGGCGGGCTGAGGGCAGGGCGCCGGCGTTCCGGATTGCGGAATAAATTCCTCATCTGCAATACTGGCGCCGAATCCCTTCACTGGAACACCCTCTCCATGACGTATCGCCTGCAGGCTGACGCCGTGACGCTTCGCTACGACCAGCGCACGATCTCCACGGACCTTTCGGTGGCTATCACCGAAGGGTCCTTTACCGTCATCGTCGGCCCCAATGCCTGTGGCAAATCCACCTTGCTGCGGGCCTTGTCGCGCCTGCTGGTGCCTTCGAGCGGCACGGTGCTGCTCGATCAGGTCGATATTCACACGCTCGCGGCCAAGGACGTGGCCCGGCGGCTCGGCCTGCTGCCCCAGAGCGCGGTTGCGCCCGACGGCATCACCGTGGCCGACCTGGTGGCCCGCGGGCGCTACCCGCACCAGTCGTTCCTGCGCCAATGGTCGCAGGCCGACGAACAGGCCGTGACCGCAGCCATGCAGGCGGCGCAGGTCAGCGAGCTGTCCGAGCGCCTGCTGCAGGAGTTGTCCGGCGGCCAGCGCCAGCGGGTATGGATCGCCATGGTGCTGGCGCAGCAGACGCCGGTACTGCTGCTCGACGAGCCCACCACCTACCTCGATATCGCGCACCAGATCGAACTGCTGGAGCTGCTGGCCGAGCTCAATCGCCAGGGCCGCACCATCGTTGCGGTGCTGCATGACCTCAACCAGGCGTGCCGCTATGCCTCGCACCTGATCGCCATGAAGGCCGGCGCCATCGTCGCCCAGGGCGACCCGGCGCGCATCTTCACCGAGGCCCTGGTGCAGGAGGTGTTCGGCGTGGCCTCGATGATCATCGCCGACCCGGTCAGCGGCACGCCGCTGCTGGTGCCCTTGTCGCGCGAGCGGGCGGTGGTGTCAGGCGCCTTGCCACGGCAGGCCGCCGGTTGACTGGTTGACCCGGCTGGCCGCCCGGAACAGCGCATCGCGGTCTTCGGGCGTCTTGAGCTGACCCAGGTCGGTCACCGTGGTCACCACACACACGATCTCGCCCTGGGCGTCGAACACCGGCGCGGCCTGCCCGGTGACATTCGACAGCAGGTGGCTGGTCTTCTCGGCCCAGCGGCTGCTGCGCACCTCGTCCAGCACAGCCTTGGCCGGCGCCGTGCCGCGAAAGTGCGCCGGTTGCAGCTTGCGCGCCGCATCGATGGTGGCCTTGGGCAGGAAGGCCTGGAACACCAGCCCGCAGGCGGTGTTGTCGATGGGCAGCACGTCGCCCAGGGCCAGCGGGTTGATCGAGAAGAACGCGCTGCGGTACCAGCGCACCAGCGTCGGGCCACGGTCGGTCCAGATCGCCACGCCGCCGCTGGCCGCATGCTGGTGGGCCAGCGCCTTCATGTGCTGGGCGGCGATCTCCACTGCATCCACCCGCTTGAGCGCACCGATACCGATGCTCAGCGCCGCCGGGCCCAGGTCGTACAGGCTGCTGGCCGGGTCCTGCCTGGCCAGGCCCTCCTTGACCAGACTCTGCAGATAGCGGTGCGCGGTGGACGCGCCGGTCTGGGTGCGCCGCGCCACTTCCCCCAGGGCCAGTTCGTGCTCGGCGCTGGCCAGTACGTTGAGAAAGCGGGCGGCGATGGCGACGGACTGAATGGTGCCCGAACGTTTTTCGCCCGGCGCGTGCGGGGCGTCATCCGCAGCTGGAATGGTTTTTTTCAACGGGCCTCTCCTCATCGCCGGCTGGCGGCTGTTCCTCATCAGGCATCAAGTGTGCGCCGCTTGTGCGCGGCGTCGGTGCGCATGATACCGACTTTTCCAAGCGCTGGCCGGGCCCCTGGATTTACCACATTGCAGAATCAATTCTCTATTGAGGAATGAAGTGGCCACATGATACCTTTCGCACAAACGATTATGATTATCATTTGGAGCGTATCTTGAAGGCCTATTCACCCCTTGAACTCACCTGCGGTTTCAGCGTGCTGACCCTGGCGACCGTGCTCGGCATGGCGCCTGCGATGGCCGATGATGCCGTTGCTGCCCCGGGCAAAGGCGCAGTCACCTTCGAACCGATCATGATCACCGGGGAAAAGCTCGAGCGTGACCTGAAGAACACCGCCTCCTCGGTGTCGGTCAAGACTGCCCGCGACATCGAGCGCCAGAACACCGGCAACGCCAGCGTGCATGAAGTGCTCAACGACGTGCCCAACGTGATCTACACCGACTCGGTAGGCGCGCCGATCATCCGCGGCCAGGACACCCAGGGCCCGAACAACGGGCAGAACCAGTTCTGGGGCGGCACCGTGCCACGGGCCACCATCAACCTGGACGGCCACTACCTGAACTACAACGAGATGTTCTTCGGCGCCACCTCGGTGTGGGACGTGGACAGCATCGAGGTGTTCCGCGGCCCGCAGACCACCTCGCAAGGCGCCAACGCCATCGCCGGCGCGATCATCGTCAACACCAAGGACCCGACCTTCACCCCCGAGGCCGCCTACCAGACCGAGATCGGCAACTACAACGCCAAGCGCACCTCCATCGCGCTGTCCGGGCCGCTGATGGGTACCGACCTGGCCGGGCGCCTGGCGGTGGACTACTCGGCGCGCGATACCTTCATCGACTACACCAACCCCAACTTCCAGAAGGGCAAGACCGACCACGACTTCAGCGCGCTCACCACCCGCGCCAAGCTGCTATGGCTGCCCACCGACATCCAGGGGCTGGAGGCCAAGTTCACCTTCTCGCACAACGAGAGCAACCGCCCCACCCAGGAAGCCGCCTCGGCGCCGTACCACAAGCTCGATCACACCACCACGACCATGCCCAGCTGGGAGCAGAGCACCAACACCAGCGTGCTGGACGTGAGCTACGACTTCGACAACGGCCTCAAGCTGATCAACCAGGCGCAGTATTCGTTGTCCAGCGTGCAGCGCTACACCGGCATCCCGGGGCAGGGCGACGCCGACATCAAGCAGAAGAACCTTTCCAACGAAACCCGCCTGGTGTTCGGTGACCAGCACAGCGTGCTCAGCGGCGCCACCGGCCTCTACGTGGCGCGCACCAGGACCGACGAAACCCTCAACCTGGCCGGGCTGTCGGCGTTCGACGACACCAAGGAAAACCTCGGCCTCTTCGGCGAGCTGAACTACCGCCTGAGCGACCTGTGGACCCTGAGCACGGGCCTGCGCTTCCAGCAGGACCGTATCGAGCGCGACGGCAACTCGGTGCTGGCGCCCACTGCGCTGGACTACCAGAAGACCTTCACCGCCGTGCTGCCCAAGGTATCGCTGGCCTACGCCGCGACCCCGGACTGGGGGCGTGCCGAGATAAGCCAAAAATTAGGACATTCGTTCTGTAAGTAACTGTTTTTAAGGGAACTGCTCATGTGCTGCGGAAGGACGGTCGAGAATAGAGGGTGGCCACTTGGGATTCTAACCAGCCCTGCTTACAAACCTTGGCTACGGTTTGCGTCGTAATAACGAGCCAGCCGCATTCTCCTCGAAAGCTCCAGCTTCCTCGATATAGCCGTGTACGGTGCCATCGTGCCGCCAGCCACCCTGTCGTTTGATCTCAAGGAAATCCGCCCCAGCCCGATGCGCACTGGTAGCCAGTCCCCGACGCAGACTGTGGCTGCTCAGTTCGGGCACATACAACAGCCCTGCGGCTTCGGCACGTGCCGTCAGGATGGTATTCACGCTGCCCTCGTGCAGTGCCACCTCGCCGAGTACGCCCCAGCGGCTGATGCGCCGGAACAGTGGCCCCTGAACGATCTGAGCCGCGTCCAACCACCGGCGTAGCGCTGTCGCGGGGCAGCAGATGCTGTCGCCGTATGGGATCGCCTTGTCGAGTCCCTCGCCCTCCTGATCGGTCTTGGAACGGGGCAGCGTGATCCGTAGACCTTCCTGCTCCCACTCGAGGTATTGCATCTCCAGCGTGACCAATTCGCTGCGCCGGAACGCACCAAAATACCCGACCTGGAGCAGTGCACTGTCCCGCAGTGTCGCCAGTCCGTCGAGCGTGTTCAGGTGCACCACGATGCGTTCGAGATCCTCTAGGACCAGGGCCTTGGCTTTTTGTCGAGGCCGCCCGTTCACCCGCTCAATACCGCGCAAGGTTTTGCCCACGGTGGCGCTGGCGGTAGGGTCAGGAAAACCCTGATAACGGTGCCATTGCGACAGCGCCGTGAGGCGCAGGGCCAGGGTGCGCGGGTTCAATACTTCCGCAAAAGACAATAGATAACGAATCAGCGCGGCTTCATCGCACGGCAGCACGCCGCCCCAGGCGAGAAAGTGGCGAATGGCCGAGCGGTAGGTGCGCCGGGTGTTGTCGGTTGTCGCGGCGGCGAGAAAACGCTGATGTTGCTCAGCCAATTGTTCGGGGGTGGTGAGCGTACCGGGGGTACGCGCAAGTACTGTCGGCTCTTCGTGCCGCCTGGTGGGGAGGTTTTCGTCATTATTGCCGGCTGTCATCACGAAGCGCCTGTTTAGGCCATGTGTACCGCAGATTATAGACACAACCCTCGATCGCGATGACTTAACTCACGATAACCGCGCTTATCGTGGGTCAACTGACGGTCTCAGTCGGCTGAACTATTCTGTACTTAAATCGAGGTATTACGTTTTCCATAATACGGTACGAAAAAATCCGAGGTGTTCATGGCCCGTTCCGGCGTCCTCTACCTGCATGTTGCCCAGGCGGCCACCCAACTGGTGGCTGCGGGCCACAACCCCACCATTGACAGCATCCGCGTCGCCCTGGGTGGGACGGGCAGCAAAAGCACGATTGCTCCGTTGTTAAAGCGTTGGAAAGCCGCGCATCCCGGCACGCTGGCCCAGGCCGAACTGGGATTGCCCGCGGAGCTGGTCCTGGCGCTGAAAGGACTGTACGAAAAAGTTCAGGCGGAGGCGGCCGTCCAACTCCAGCAGGCCGTAGCGGCTCACCAGGCAGAGGCCGACGCGTTGCAGGAACAGTTGCAGCAGGCATTCGTCGAGCGCGACGCGCAACTCAGCGTTCAGGAGCAGCAGGCCCAGGCACTTGCCGTAGCCACTACGCGCAGCCAGGGGCTGGCTGACACCCTGCAGCGTCAGGAGATCGCCCTGGCCAGCCTGGGCAGTGAAAAGACCGGGCTCGAACAACGTCTGGCTGACCGCGCCGCCGAGGCGGCCGCACTGACCCGGCAACTGCAACAAGCGCGGGAGCAGTTTGAGCACTACCAGGCATCGGTCGCGCAACAACGCAGCGACGAGCGCCAGGCCACTGAGCAACGCCAGCAGCGCCTGGAACACGAATTGGCAGCGCTCCGGCAGCGTCTGCTCGCGCAGCAAACCCGCCTGGGCGAACTGCAGGCGCAGGAACAACGCCTGGTGCAGGACCATGATCGTCTAGAGAGCACCCTGCTCACGACGCAAGCGACGCTCGCGCAGAGTCAGATTGCGCATGAACACGTCTTACTTCAATTCACCGACTTGCAACAGTCGCATCAGGCACTGGAGCAGCGCCATGGCCAAGGTGAGCAGCGTTTGGCTGAGACGCGGACTTACCTGGCCGTCAATGAACGGGAGCGAAGCCTGCTGGCGGAACGCTTAAGCCAAACTGAAAGCCAATTGAGCCAGTTGGCCACAGAAAAGCAGCTTCTCGTGCAAGACAACGCGGTGCTGTCAAGCCAGCTCGCAGAGTCCAGAGCGATGAAGCCGAAGACTTGTTGACCGAAAAAGGCGCCTACCTCAGGCGCCTGAAACCATCCTCCAAACCAAAGGAGCCAAACAGGAGGACAGTGGAGCAATCAACTCTTCAATACACAGCCTGGCTGGAAACCAAGGTCGTAGATGAGGAGAGTCGCCATGCGTAACGCCATTACCTACACCGTCCTTGCTACCTTCATAGCCCTTGGAACTGTTGCCACGGGATTTGCCGAACAGGCCAAAGCCCCCGCCCAAAGCAGTGCCGAGACAAATAAGGGTGAGGACATGCACATGATGGACGGCAACCATATGCCGATGATGGACATGCAGGAAATGTCCAAGATGATGAAAAACTGCAATACAATGATGGAGAACATGAACCAACACATTGGAATGGAGTCCCCGAAGGGCGATAGCAAGGCACAATAGCGATCTGGTTCACGTCGGCCGTCTCCGTCCCTCGCCGGTGTGCGCCCCGACACGGAGGCCGACCTTGCCGCTCCAGATATCGTTCTCAAAACTGCCGAGGAGCTGCTTCCCCTCATCGACGGCCTTGTAGTAATTCAAACCACCGACCAAGGCGACATCATCTGCAAGCGGGTAGCTCCAGGTAGTGCCGGTATAGTATTGGTTTCAGGCATCCTTGAGACAACTGGTGTAAAGGCTGAAGCCAAGGTTGTCGTTGGGTGTGTAATCACCGCCGACTATCCACGGAGAGCCGACTTCGCCTGCGTAGAAGGTTGCAAAATCATCCCGCATGCTGCTGGAGCTGGGTTGGCTCATCGCGTGCAGGCGTCCGCCCTGTAGCACCAAGCCCTCGACACTGGTGTTGTATGCGGTGACGCCGCGGAAGCTTTCCGGAAGCAGTCGCGAATCGCCGTACTGCACGACAGGCGTGACAGGGAAGACATCGCCTACTTTGATTTCAGTGTCCAGGAAACGGGTCTTTACGGCGCCGCCGAGCTTGGAGTAATTGTCCTCGGCCTGGCCGAGCCCGACTCGAATCGGCCTATGACTCCGTGGGCCCATTCTTCCGAGTAGCCATTTCCTGTACTGCTGGACTGGCCTTTGCGAAAATCACGGTTGAAGTAGAAATTTCGATTGAGGATGCTCAGGCTGCTGCCTTCGATGAATCCCTCGCCTTTTTCCTCGGCGGCCATTGCAGCCTGCGCAGCGCTGATGCTCAAGACGATCTGAGAAAGTCCCAACAGGGCCTTGTTGTTCATAAACGCTCTTGATGTTTTGGCAGATTTTTCATTGTGCGGTTGTGTATATGCCGAAGCGCGCCGGGCATAGCCGGGTGCGCTTCTTACATACTTCCACATGCAAAATAACGTCAGGGTGACGTGAAAATTACTTTTCCGTCAGCAACACGTCAACAATGCTCAGTGCTGGCTCCTGCAGTCCGTTCCTGATACGCGGTACTCCAGAATATGCAGGTTTCCGCTCGAATCCTCGTAGGTCATTTGCGCAGGCATCACATCGCAGTTGCCATTGGTCGACGTGACGTGAATGACCTTGGCGATGTCGAGCTTCATGCCATAGCGGTAGTGAGTGACTTCTGGCGGGTTCTTGCCTTGGGCGCTAGCGTATTCGCGCATGGATTGCTCGTTGGCCTGGATCATCTTACCGTACAGGCGATCGGAACTGCCATCGGCCCATACGGTGGATGACAGCAGAGTCGCACTCACTATCAGCAGCAGTCTTAGGTGTTTCATAACGGCGATCTCCTCTCGGGTTTTCGATCCACGATTCAACTCTACCTCCGTAGTTAAGTACGGAATCAAGGAGGGAGGAGATGAAGGTCCTGGTTTATGGCGCCGAGATAAGATGGTAGGGCTTAAGTACACTTTCGTCGGGTAACAGCAGCGCATTACTGCGCCACCGCCCCCAAAGAACCGGGCATGAGAGTCGCGCCTCATCCGGCTCAAGTCTTTCGTCAGCACCATGGTCTAGTACCGGGCAATCAATCCACGTCTATCGCAGCTCGACGTTGGGCAAAGTAAGACGACCACGCAGGATCACAGGGATTGGCCAAGTTACGTAGTGCCGTTTCTCGATCCGGCTTAGGTATGTGCGCCACGTAATCACGCTTGATCGTCTTCACGAAGCTCTCGGCCATGCCGTTGCTCTGCGGGCTGCGAACTGGGGGGTCACCGGCTGCAAGCCGATCTGTCGAGCAAACAGGCACGTCTGGTCGGCGGTGTACGCCGAGCCGTTATCGCTTAGCTGTAACGGCTTGCAAACGAAAACGTCCCGACCTGCAATCAATACGATTTTCGACCGGAATTAACTGCGACTGACCGGCCCGGCAAACCAGTATTAGCTGCGAATGAACCTGCATTTATCCGCGCTGACCTGCATTCCATGGCTACCAACCAGCATTAATTGCAAATGACGGGGCTTATAGGTAGTGAATCGATTGCCTCGTTAGAGCGCATGTCTGCTTGGCATGCGGGAACATCTAGTCTCTTCCGCCCACGAGCCAGATCATTCCAGGCAAACACATGGGGCCTACAGCTTTGAGGCCCACTACGCTATGTGCGGGCTCGGTCTCGCCCAAAGGGTTCGGTCAACTGACCAAGGTAACCCTTGGGATAGTCCCTCTCACGCAAGCCGACATTGGCGTCGCCCTGCTTTCCTGTACTGTCGTAGAACGTCCCGAATAGCCGATCCCACACCATCAGAAATTCGCCGCAGTTCACCTGGGCATCTTCGAAGTCGCGCTTGTGGTGCCAACGATGAATTTCAGCCACCCCGATGACATGGCGCAGCCAACCCAGCCGGTAATCCAGGTTCGAGTGCTGAAAGCCCAAGTGAACGGTCAGAATGCCGAACCAGGTGGCAACCACTGCCGAAGGCGCGCCGGATGCAAACAGCAGCACCAATCCCGGGCCAGCCATGAGCATCGCATGTAGGGGATGCCGGCGCTCCCCATTCATCCAGTACAAGCGCTCGGCGCTGTGGTGAATCATGTGAAAACGCCACAGCCAGGGTACGTGGTGGCTGATGCGGTGCATGGCATACAGGCTCAGATCGAGCACGACGGCGACCAGCAGCAGCTGAACCCAAAGTGGACTCTCGACTGGGAAGAGACGAACTGTAGCCGGCACTGCATCGCCCAGCCTGGCCAGGATTTCGGCGGTGAACTGGATGACGGAAAGATTCACCAGCATATGCACCAGGTCGGTCAGGGTGTCCTGGTGATCCTCCAGCCAGCCCTCCCGGAAAGGCTGGATACGCTCCAGCCCCGCGACGGCCAATAGACCGACTGCGGCTACCAAGGGTGTGCTGGGCCAGTACGGCACCCCGGCGTACAAGGCCCAGACCATGAAGGCGGCGCTGCCACCAAACACGAGCGGATAGCTCAACCAGCGTAGGGCGAATCGAAGAGAAGTGGACATCGCTCAGCTCCTATGTAGAGAGCCTTCACGGTAGGTGCAGAGGACGACGTTCGACTTGAACGAAAGAGCTATGACTTCTGGAGATCGACCGCAGCCAGGGCGGAGGACGGATCGATGCCCAGCAGCGCCCTGAATGTCCGGGAGAAATGCGCCGAGTCGGAAAAACCCGCCGCATGCGCGGCTTCGGTCAGCCGTCCCCCTTTGGCCAGGTGTTGCAGGGCTTGGGTGAGGCGCAGCCATTTGACATAGCTGCGCAACGGCAGGCCGGTTTGCTCCACGAACCAATGGGAAAAACGCGTGGGTGACAAATGCACCAACGCGGCCATTGCCTCACGCCCCATTTGGCCTTCGCGCAGCGCTGCGGTGACCTTGGTCAAGCGCGGATCAGGGATTGGTGGATCGGCAAGCCGCAACAGCCGACGTACCTGCGCCTGCAACTGGACAGGCGAATGCCCCGACGCCCTCAGTGCCTCGACCATCGCAGCAATATCGGCCGCTACGATCTCCATCAGCCTCACGGCTCCGCTCACCCGCAAGGCACGCGCCTCATCGGACAGCACATCCAGGTAGATCGACAGGACATGCCCAGCACTGAGCCGGTGCTTCAAGCCTGCCGGAATCAAGATGGCAGCCCCAGATTGCCCACCCAACGGCGTTTCAACCGTTATCGCGGCGTCGAGCCCCACTGCAATTTGATGTGCTTGATGATGGTGCCAATCCTGGTGGGCGGCATGGCCGAGAAAGACGCCGATACCGGGGCCGACCCAGGCATGGCCTGACCAGCGAGCCACTTCTGCGGCATCCGAGCTTCGCATTATCTGCCCCGGTCCAGTTCCGCGCTTGGACTCAGCACACTGCTCAGGAGCAACATGGCGGCACCGCCCACGATGCCGATGTCCGCCAAGTTGAATGCAGGCCAATGCCAGGATTGCCAGAAAAAATCCAGATAGTCGATCACATGGCCTCGGAAGCTGCGATCGATCAGATTCCCCACTGCCCCTCCCAGTATGAGGCTATAGCCCAGCGCTTCGAGCTTGGCCCTGGGCTTACGCAAGAGCAACGCGAGCCCAATCGAAACAACCAGTGCGAGGAGAATGAAGAAGTAGCGCTGCCAACCGCCCGCGTCAGCTAGGAAGCTGAACGCTGCGCCGGTATTCCAGAAATGGACCAGATTGAAGACTGGGGTCAGAGGAACCACGGCGCCGACCGAGAGCGAACCCTCAATTACATATTTGATCGCCTGGTCGGCCAGGGCAACGGCTAGCGATAGCGTCCACCAGAGCCCGGGAGTGATACGGTGCGCCATTCCAAGTGGCGATTTCATTGTTTCGCTCCCTGAAACAGTCGCTGCAATCCGGGTGAGACGGGCATCGGCGCGAATGCACTGATCCTCGCGCGTCCGGTATTGCCGAGCGGTACCCAGATCTTCGAGAACAACACGGCAGCGATGATCCGTGGTGCTTGGCCGAACATTTCCCGGTAGTCGCGCAACTGCCAGCCAGCCCTTAGCATCAACCAATGGCTCCGCGCATGCAGGACGGGCATGTGCTGGCTCAAGATGTGGGCGCGCTCGAGCCAGGGGAATGCCTCGGTTGGCGCCTTTTCACGGAGTGCTGTCCTTGCCTGGAAAAAGGCTTCATCGATGGCATTGCGGAGGGCGGTATTCATCTGGAACTCACTTGCGCAGCAGTTGGAAGGCCATGATTCTGGGCCGATCGTGCAAGTGAACACCCTGTAGCCGCTATAGGGTCAAGCTCTACGCTTTGAGCAGAAGCGAATGGCACTTTTCTAGCGCGCCTTATGGAAGCCGTTTGCCTCCCTCCACTAGACCCGAAAGTATTCCGCAGTCCAGGCTTTGTCGTTCGTCATCGCAGCAGCTGCGTAACGTCACCAACTGGTTTTCCAGGGCTTGCAAGGATGCGATCTGGGCCCTGACCTGGGCGATATGGCTATCAAGCAGCGTATTGACCGCCGCGCACGGTTGCTGCGGCTGTGCTTGAACGCTCTGCAAAACACCAATTTCGTCCAACGACATGCCAAAGGACCGGCAACGGCGGATGAACAACAGTTTCTCCACATGATCCGCTTCGTAGGCTCGGTAGCCATTTGCCTGGCGATTGGGCGATGCAAGCAGGCCCTGGCGCTCATAGAAACGAATGGTCTGAATGTCCGCTCCCGTCAGCTGTGCAAGTTGACCAATGCGCATAGGCTGCTCCTCGATAAACAGCCAGTATATCCAGGCTTGACCCTATACCTGCTATATGGTTTTCAATTGCCAGAATTGAACCTGATAGGAGAGGCGGATCATGAGCTCGTGTGAAAAATCCTGTGGCTGCGGTTCAGTGTCAGCGCCTGCTGAAGCAGCGAGCGCGCCCTCGACCGAAGGAGCCTGGGTCAGCCATTTTTCTGTACCCAAGATGGATTGCCCTTCGGAAGAGCGAATGATTCGGCTCGCGCTGAATAGCTTGCCTGAGCTTCGTTCGTTGTCCTTTGATCTGAGCAGCAGGCAGGTACTCGCTTTCCATGACGGGGCGGTTGACCCAATCACTACCAAGCTGGAGTCCCTGGGTCTAGGGGCAGCGCTACTGGGGACTCAACCAGCTAGTCAGGAAGCAGCCTCGACCAATCGCGCTGATGAGGAATTAGCGGCGTCGAAAGAGGCGAGCACCCTGAAAATTTTGCTCGGCATCAACGCTGCCATGTTTGTTATCGAGATGGGCGCAGGGTTGATCGCTCAGTCGACGGGCCTTATTGCCGACTCGCTGGACATGTTTGCGGATGCTGCCGTCTATGGCTTGGCTCTCTTTGCCGTCGGCCGCAGTGCACAGCTGCAAGTTCGCGCTGCGCACCTGGCGGGTTTCTTTCAGATCCTGTTGGCACTGGGCGTACTCGTGGAGGTGGCTAGACGCTTCCACTATGGCAGCGAACCTGAGTCGATGCTGATGATGGGGATTGGCTTAGTTGCACTCGTCGCAAACGCCAGCTGTCTCTTGATGATCTATGGCCATCGCGAAGGCGGTGCACACATGAAAGCGAGCTGGATTTTTTCGGCCAACGATGTGCTCGCGAACATTGGCGTTATCGTCGCCGGCGCGCTGGTTGCGTGGACGGGCTCTCCCTACCCAGACTTGGTGATTGGTACGGTCGTTGGCCTCATCGTATTGAACGGTGCGCGCCGAATCCTGGCATTGAAAGCCTGACCAACCGATCCTGTATTCCATCGCGATGGGCTCACTTTCTACAAGTGAACATCAATGGTACGGACAGTCCAATAAACCTTCGTTTGATAGACGCCTCTGGCGAGGTGTGCTGGGTGCACTCCTGGAAGGATTGAGCTACAATGTAGCTCATCAATCTGGAGGATCAAACCATGTCCGCAAATGCTGTAGTCCGTGCCCGTATCGACGAGCACATCAAGGAAGAGGCGACCGTCGTGCTGGCAGCGATGGGACTCACCGTGTCTGACGCCTTCCGCATCATGTTGACCCGAGTCGCCCGCGAGAAAGCCTTGCCGTTCGAGCCGCTGATTCCGAACGCCACCACCATCGAGGCGATGAAGGAAGCGCGCCGTGGCGGCTTGAAGTCGTTCGCTTCCGTCGAGGATCTGATGGCGGATCTGAATGCGGACGATTGAACAGACCAGCCGGTTCAAACGCGATTATAAACGCGAAGCCAAAGGCCCGCATCGTCAGACGCTGGCGAGCGATTTCATTGCCGTCGTCACAGCCCTGGCGAATAACCAGCCTCTGGCCGAGAAGCACCGTGACCACGCCCTCACCGGCGACTGGAAAGACCACCGGGACTGTCACATCAAGCCCGACCTGGTGTTGATTTACCGCAAGCCGGATGACGCCGTGCTGCAACTCGTGCGTCTCGGATCGCATAGCGAGCTTGGCCTGTAACGCCGGGGTCTGCCCAGGACAAGGAAAGAAGCTACATGACAATCAGCATCACCGACGACGATTGGAACGAACTGACTCCCGAGAGTTTCGATACCACCGCACTGCTGCGGGCAGTCGATGCCGTGGACGAGCTGCGCGGCGATTGAGTGACAACGCAGACGGCGGGCCTCCGCAACTGCGCACCGACCTGTTGAAGCTGCATCAACTGGCGATGAGGTGATCCAGGTGCGGATTCGAGAGCACGTCATCGCCACCAATGACATGCGTCTGTTCGGTCTGCACCTACTGGGGCAGGCGTCGCTGCGCATGGAGCAAGCGCTGTGGCCAGAAGAATATGAGCGGATGACCCGCGAGGTCGAAGAAGCTCTCCGTGAGGCCGACGACCCCAACGCCAAGTCGTACACCCACGAGAAGTCATGCAGGCGATGCAGGAACGAATCGACCAAGCACGAGACAAGCCATGTTGATCGGCCCTGCCCCAACTCCCTCGAACTCGGATGAGTCGGACCTAGCAACGTGGTGACACCGATCATCTAGGGCCGGAGCAGAGCCTGTGTCAGCCCGCGAGGCGGTGCGTCACTTCGCTGAGCTGGGCCGACAGCGTATGCAGGTTCTGGCTGGCTGCCTCGGTACGCTCGACATTGTCCTGGTTGGTGGTGGCGATGGCGGTAATTTCGGTCAGATTGCGCGAGATATCTTCCGCCACGGACGTCTGCTCTTCGGCAGCGGTAGCGATCTGACGGTTCATGTCGCGGATCGCTTCGACTTCTTGGGTGATGCGCTGAAGCATGCTGCCCGCTTCCGTAACCTGTTCGACACCTTCGTTGCTGCGGGTTTGTCCATTTTCAATCGCACGCACCGCATCCACCGCGCCGGTCTGCACCGTGTCGATAATCTGATGAATTTCAGCGGTGGAGTCGGCGGTGCGCCTGGCCAGCGTGCGCACCTCGTCGGCAACGACGGCAAACCCGCGTCCGGCATCGCCCGCGCGGGCGGCTTCGATGGCTGCGTTTAGCGCCAGCAGATTGGTCTGGTCGGCGATGCCGCGAATAACTTCCAGCACCTTGCCAATGCGACCGCTATCGGTCTCCAGACGGCGTATTACCTCGGCGGTGTTGCTGATCTCGCCGCGCATGTGGGTAATGGTCTGGATAGTCGAACGCATCATGGTCTCACCCTGCTGCGCCGAATGATCGGCCGCATCCGCTGCACGCGCGGCTTCGGCGGCGTGACGGGCGACTTCCTGCGCCGTAGCGGACATTTCATGCATGGCGGTAGCGACCTGATCGGTGCGCGAGAACTGCTCGCGAGTGCCTTGGCCCATCAGTGCGGCGATGGCGCTCAATTCACCACTGGCGCTGTCCAGGTCCGAGGTGTTGCGTTGCAGGAGGGTGAACGTATCGGCAAGGAAGTCACGCAGGATATTCGCGGCAACTGCCAGACGTCCCAATTCGTCAGCACGGGACGCATCGACGCGCTGTGCAAAGTCGCCCTGGCTGAGCTTGGCGATGTGGTCGATCAGGTGACGGATGGGGGCGATCAGATTGCGGTTTACCAACCATAGGCTGAGCAAGGCGATGAAAACGCCAGCGGCTAGCATTACCAACGAGCCGACGACTATTTTACGATCTGCGGCTTCGCTGATGGTTTCCGAACGATGCAGCGCCGAATCGCGCTGCTGGATGACCAAACCACTGAGCTGTTCGCTGGTGGCACGGTCGATGCCTTGAACCGCCTCGTCGCCGGCGAATGGATCGTTTCCGCCGGCGATGTAGGCCGCACGGCCCGCGCGGTAGGCGGCGCCGAGGCGCCGGTGCTCCTCGTGCAGGTCGCGGAGCTGCTTTGACAGGGCAGGGTTGTGCTCGCTTCGCTCAACGAGTCTGCCCAGGATGTCCTGGACCTTTCGTTCCTGGTTCTCGAAGCTTTGCCAGTACTTGCTCAAGGCTTCAGGTGATTTGCCACGCAGCAAGACGTTCTTCCACTCCTGCACCTGCACTTTGAATTCCACGTTGGCTTCGTCGATCAGGCGCGACGTTTCGATCGGACCCTTGAGTAGTTGTTGATACTTGGAAATGTCATCCGACAAGAAGGAAAAACTGGCGAAGGCGATCAGCAATATCACCAACAGGCTGCCGCCGATCAGTGTGAGCAGCTGAGCGCGCAGGGATTTTTTCAAGAGCATCTGGGCGGTCTCGTATCGAAAGGGGGGCGCTTGAGTCATACGCAAGATTGAGCGAGCGGTCAGCCAAATGACCGTTCGTTCGCCCCCTTATGTCGGCGTACCGCTGCGATACTTGAACGCTTTCAGACCAGACGCAGATGGTTGTCCCAGAGCCCTGCCGGCAATTGCAGCGCGGTGCTGACGAAGCCCCCGCTGGCGGGGTCGACCGTTAGGACAAGATGTCCGATCCGCGCTCATCGAAGCCTCCGCGCCTGGCCGGGGCACTTCTACCCGTGTGTTCGCGCAGTTGCGACAGCCAACCCGCAGGGAGTTTTTGCGGTTCATCCGCGTGGCTTGAGGAGACCAAGTTTCCGTCGCGGTCAAATAAGCTCATGCGCTTGAAAACCGGGTCCTCGGCGAGCATTCGCGCGGCTCGTCTCTGGTTTGGCCTTAAGCTACCGGCGCCCCTATCTGCCTGGTCTGCACTCTTTACTATACCGAACGACGAATGTCAGATCGAGCGCTCGGCGATCGGGAATATTTTTCGCCAAGCAAGGGCTACGCATGTCGCGAGATTCCAGCGCCTACGACTGGTGTTTAGAGTCGGCCAATACTCCTGTCCGGCCGGTCAGCCATGCGTCCTTGAGTCGTCGTGAATCCTGGCGGGATCGGACCTGGGCCCACAACCGTTCCCACCGAACATTTTCCCCGCCGGCGAGCGGCTTTCTCGCGCAACAAATTGTTCGGAGCTCAAGGTCCTTCTCTACGTTTCGGCTGCATTGGCAGTGCGTTCGGCCCTCACCCGCCGATCGGCTCACAACAAGGACGCGATGGGCGCGACCATGAATCCGAAAGGAGAACACCATGGCCATCATCGGCATCTTTACCACCTCTAAAGACGGGGCTAGTTGCAGTTAATGTGAGTAGGGAACGATGGAATGCAAGCCGGCGCGGCTGAATGCAAGCTCGCTCGCAAATAATCTGAGCCAGACGGCTCCGTCAGTCGCAGTTAATCTGAGCCGGAAATTGCGCTGATTGCGAGCACGGCCGTTTTCGATTGCAAGCCGGTACAGCTACCTGCTCACCCGGAGCGAAGGCACCATCGGCGAGCTTGCACATCTGCTGGTGGCGGCGGCCGTCGCCGCCGTGGAGAGTGGCGAGGAAGCGATCAACCACCGCACGCTCAGCATGGCCGACTACATCGGCCCCAGTGAGCGGCGGCGACAGTTCGAGCGGGAACTGATGTGAAGTCCGCGCCGCGCTGGCCGCTGCATCCGGCACCCAAGGAAGGCGAAGCCCTGTCCTCATGGCTCAACCGGGTCGCCGCCTGCTACCAGATGGACGTGCACGAGCTGCTGGCCCACGATCTTGGTCACAGCCAACTTGATGACCTGGATACCGCACCATCCTTGTCGTTGCTGACGGCGCTCTGCCAGCGCAGTGGCGTCGAGCTGGAGCGGTTGCGCAGCATGAGTCTTGCAGGCTGGGTGCCGTGGCTGCTCGACAGTCTCGACGATTCGGTACCAGCAGCCTTGGAAACCTATACATTCCAATGCGCGGTGCTCCTGCCCAAGCGCACCCGCAAGGTGCGGTCCATCACTCGCTGGCGTGCCTGGCTACCGAGCCAGACGATTCGCCGGGCGTGTCCGCAGTGTCTGAACGATCCAACGAATCAAGCTGTGCTACTCGTCTGGCAGCTCCCCTTGATGCTGAGCTGCCCGCAGCATGGCTGCTGGCTGGAGTCCTACTGGGGCATGCCCGGCCGGTATCTTCAGTGGGAAATCGCCGATGCTGCGCCGCGCCCTGCCGATGACGCAATCGCCTGCATGGACCGGCGCACCTGGCAGGCGCTGACGACGGGTTTTGTGGAGCTGCCGCGTCGGCGTGTCCACGCCGGCTTGTGGTTCCGGCTGCTGCGCACCCTGCTTGATGAGCTGAACACGCCGCTCTCGCACTGCGGCAGTTGCTCGGCGAGCATCCGCCATGTCTGGGAGCGCTGCGGCCATCCGCTGCGCGCCGGGCAGAGTCTGTGGCGTCCCTACGAGATTCTGGCCCCGGCGGTGCAGTGGCAGATGCTGGAGGCGGCGGCCACCGCCATCACGCTGATCGAGTCAAAGGCGCTGATCCCGCGCGGGGAACAGGCCGCGCTGTTTCAGACGGAGCCGCACACTGGTTTCACCAACGGCCTGCCGGCGAAGGTGCCGAAGCCGGAACCCATCAACCACTGGCAACGAGCAGCCCAGGCCATCGATGAGGCCATCATTGAAGCGCGACACAACCCGGAGACGGCCCGCTTGCTGTTCACACTGGCGTCCTACGGGCGACGCGACCCCGAATCCCTGGAACGTTTGCGCGCCACGTTCACCAAGGAGGGCATCCCGCCGGAGTTTTTGTCACATTACGAGCCTGAATGGCCGTTTGCAGGTCTTAGACTAAATGACGGGTTAAGTGACAGTTTTTGACGGCGAGAACTTTCTGGCTCACACTGTCACATAATCGAACGTATATGTGACAGGTACGACATGCTGATAGGCTACATGCGGGTATCGAAGGCGGACGGCTCCCAGGCTACCGATTTGCAGCGCGACGCGCTGATTGCCGCCGGGGTCGATCCAGTACATCTTTACGAGGACCAGGCATCCGGCATGCGCGAGGATCGGCCCGGCTTGACGAGCTGCCTGAAGGCGTTGCGAACTGGCGACACACTGGTCGTGTGGAAACTGGATCGGCTCGGACGCGACCTGCGACATCTCATCAACACCGTGCACGACCTGACTGGGCGCGGCATCGGCTTGAAGGTATTAACCGGGCACGGCGCGGCCATCGACACCACGACCGCCGCCGGCAAGCTGGTCTTTGGCATCTTCGCCGCCCTGGCCGAGTTCGAGCGCGAGTTGATCGCGGAGCGCACGATTGCCGGCCTAGCCTCGGCCCGCGCGCGCGGGCGGAAAGGCGGCCGGCCGTTCAAGATGACCGCCGCCAAGCTGCGGCTGGCGATGGCGGCAATGGGTCAGCCAGAGACCAAGGTCGGCGACCTGTGCCAGGAACTTGGCGTCACGCGGCAGACCCTGTATCGGCATGTTTCACCCAAGGGTGAGCTACGTCCAGATGGCGAGAAGCTACTCAGCCGAATTTGATGCCGGCATGAGGCAACGTAGCGACAGCGTGGTTTGTCTCAATGGGAAGCGCTCATGATCGATCTTTGAAGGCCCGCAGCAGTCGTGTCACAGACAGGACGAACAAACCGGTCAGCGTGAGGGCTGCGATACCCCAGTACTCTCCGATGAACGCGCCGGCCGTCGTGCCGGCCAGCACAATGGCGAGAATCGGCAAATGGCAGGGACAGGTGAGCACGGCCAGCGCGCCCCACAGGTAGCCGGTGATCGGTTTGTGCGTCTCGGACGGCAAGCGCTCGGG
>OLII01000049.1_pt1 | contig 38783 bp, 44 predicted proteins | sample 1609481 | NCBI WGS metagenome assembly OLII01 (sample SAMN05416859, study PRJEB24817) | seawater metagenome | isolation source: Sea water | place: Canada:Atlantic | collected 2013-11 | reverse complement strand
GAGATCTAGTACGGTCTCGTGGGCTCGGAGATGTGTATAAGAGACAGCGCCTGCAGCGTGATCGATCGCCAACTTCAAGCAACACTCTTTGCACAGACCAGCAAGGGCAAGATCGCCCGTCAGCTGGTAGCCTTCATCGCCGAACGTCTCAACCAGGTTTAACTCTGCATGCACGCCTTACAAGCCAAGATTCTCGATCCGCGCCTTGGCAGCGAATTCCCGCTGCCGCAATACGCCACTCCCGGTTCTGCCGGCCTCGACCTGCGCGCCATGCTCAAGGAAGAGACCGTCCTGGAGCCGGGCCAGACCATACTGATCCCTACCGGCCTGTCGATCTACGTCGGCGACCCGGGCCTGGCCGCGCTGATCCTTCCGCGCTCGGGCCTGGGCCATAAGCACGGCATCGTGCTGGGCAATCTGGTCGGCCTGATCGATTCGGACTACCAGGGCGAGCTGATGGTGTCGTGCTGGAACCGCGGCCAGACCCCTTTCACCATCGCCATCGGCGAGCGCATTGCGCAACTGGTGCTGGTACCGGTGGTACAGGCGCACTTCGACATCGTCGAAACCTTCGACGAAACCCAGCGTGGCGCTGGCGGCTTCGGCCATTCGGGCAGCCATTGAACAACGCGCGAGCCCTGCTGCCAGGCCTGTATTGGGGCCTGGCCGGCATGCTCGTCGCCGGGCTCGCGGTGTGGCTGACGCTGGTAATCCCTCTGCAACGCGAGCAACGTAACCTGCAGACGTATTTTCCGGCCTTCGGGCTGGTCATTGCGCTCGACCAGCAGATCGCCCGTCTGGTGTCCGAGGTCGACACCGTGGCCCGCCATCCGGCCCTGCTTGCCGCTGCCAAGGCGGCTGACGCCCGCCAGGCGCGCCAGGTGCTGGACGACTTCAGCTACCTCGAAGGGTTGGTCAGCAGTCGGTTGCTCACGCCCGGCCAGGCCAGGCGCGAGAGCCTCCACGACCGCTCACTCAGCCCGCCATTGCTGGACATGATCGGACGAGCCGAACGCGGGGTACCACCGAACCTGGAGGCCCACCCGACCAACGGGCAACTGCATATCCACAGTGTCACGCCCATTCGAGGCAGTGCGACAGGCCCGGTGCAGGCCGTGCTGCTCATGACTTTCGAGCTGCAACGTGTAAGTGCTGCTCTGAAAATAGACATGCCGGAAATCGGCAAGGCCAGCCTCGTGCAAGGCGTGTTCGACGACCCTCAGGCCGTACTGGCCAGCGCAGGCGAAAGTGATAGCCCGGCAATAACCCCGATAGGGACCTTCAACGATGCATGGAGCCTGCACTTTCAGCCCGGGGCGATCTTCCAGAGGTGATCGACGGATGAATCGCCCGGCTCAAGAACTCTATGTCGAAAATGCCGTCAAAGCCGGACATCTTTAGCCGCGCGGCGCGCCGGGTGCCTGCAGCGCATGCCGACCGTCGACCCAACATAGCCCCTTCCAATTGGAGTTTCCCCAGGTGAGCAACATGGAACGCATGACCCCGAACCTCCCCGCCAGCATCTTCCGCGCCTACGATATCCGAGGTGTGGTCGGCGAAGGCCTCACCGCCGAAACCGCCTACTGGATCGGCCGCGCCATCGGTGCACAGAGCCTGGCCCAGGGCGAGCCGCATGTATCGGTTGGCCGCGACGGTCGCCTGTCCGGCCCGATGCTGGTCGAGCAACTGATCAAGGGCCTGGTCGAGGCCGGGTGCAAGGTCAGCGACGTCGGCCTGGTGCCCACGCCAGCCCTGTACTACGCCGCCAACGTGCTGGCCGGCAAGTCCGGGGTGATGCTCACCGGCAGCCACAACCCGCCGAACTACAACGGCTTCAAGATCGTCATCGCTGGCGACACCCTGGCCAATGAGCAGATCCAGGCCCTCCTGATTCGCCTGCAGACCAACGACCTCACCCGCGGCGAAGGCAGCGTCGAGAAGGTCGAGATCCTGGACCGCTACTTCACCCAGATCACCGGCGACATCAAGCTGGCGAAGAAGCTCAAGGTGGTGGTGGACTGCGGCAACGGCGCCGCCGGGGTGATCGCCCCGCAGCTGATCGAGGCGCTGGGCTGCGAGATGATCCCGCTGTTCTGCGAGGTCGACGGCAACTTCCCCAACCACCACCCCGACCCGGGCAAGCCGGAAAACCTGGTGGACCTGATCGCCAAGGTCAAGGAAAGCGGTGCCGACCTGGGCCTGGCCTTCGACGGTGACGGCGACCGTGTCGGCGTAGTGACCAACACCGGCAACATCGTCTACCCCGATCGCCTGCTGATGCTGTTCGCCCAGGACGTGCTGGCGCGCAACCCGGGCGCCGAGATCATCTTCGACGTCAAATGCACCCGCCGCCTGACCCCGCTGATCGAACAGTACGGCGGCCGCGCGCTGATGTGGAAGACAGGTCATTCGTTGATCAAGAAGAAGATGAAGCAGACTGGCGCCCTGCTGGCCGGCGAGATGAGCGGGCACATCTTCATCAAGGAGCGCTGGTACGGTTTCGACGACGGCATCTACAGCGCCGCGCGCCTGCTGGAGATCCTGAGCAAGGCCGATAGCGATGCCGAAACGCTGTTCGCGGCGTTCCCGAACGATATTTGTACCCCTGAAATCAACATTGATGTGACGGACGAGGGTAAATTCAGCATCATTGAGGCACTGCAACGCGACGCCGACTGGGGCCAAGACGCCAACCTGACCACCATCGATGGTGTACGGGTCGACTACCCCAACGGCTGGGGCCTGGTTCGCGCCTCCAACACCACGCCGGTGCTGGTACTGCGCTTCGAGGCCGACAGCGAAGCCGAGCTGCAGCGAATCAAGGACGTGTTCCTTGCCCAGCTCAAGCGCGCAGCCCCTGATCTGCAACCAACGTTCTGACCGACCCCTTGTTCCAACTGGAGCCCTGCATGACCCTTGATCGTGATGCCGCCACCCATGTCGCCCAGGTACTGTCCGAAGCGCTGCCCTACATCCGCCGCTTTGTCGGCAAGACGCTGGTGATCAAGTACGGCGGCAACGCGATGGAGAGCGAAGAGCTCAAGACCGGCTTCGCCCGCGACGTGGTGCTGATGAAGGCAGTCGGCATCAACCCGGTGGTGGTGCACGGCGGCGGCCCGCAGATCGGCGACCTGCTCAAGCGCCTGTCCATCGAAAGCCGGTTTGTCGATGGCATGCGCGTCACTGATGCGCAGACCATGGACGTGGTGGAGATGGTGCTCGGCGGCCAGGTGAACAAGGACATCGTCAACCTGATCAACCGTCATGGCGGCAGCGCCATCGGTCTGACCGGCAAGGACGCCGAGCTGATTCGCGCCAGGAAGCTCACCGTCACCCGCCAGACGCCAGAGATGACCAGCCCTGAAATCATCGACATCGGTCATGTGGGCGAAGTGGTCGGGGTGAACACCGACCTGCTGAACATGCTGGTCAAGGGCGACTTCATCCCGGTGATCGCGCCAATCGGCGTGGGCGCCAACGGCGAGTCGTACAACATCAACGCCGACCTGGTGGCAGGCAAGGTGGCCGAAGCGCTCAAGGCCGAGAAGCTGATGCTGCTGACCAACATCGCCGGCCTGATGGACAAGCAGGGCACCGTGCTCACCGGCCTGACCACCGAGCAGGTTGACGAACTGATCGCGGACGGCACCATCTACGGCGGCATGCTGCCCAAGATCCGTTGCGCACTGGAAGCAGTACAGGGCGGCGTGCACAGCTCGCACATCATCGACGGCCGCGTGCCGAATGCGGTACTGCTGGAGATCTTCACCGACAGCGGCGTAGGTACCCTGATTACCAATCACGAACCGCGCTGAGGTATCCGCCGGCAAGGCCGGCTCCTACAGGAGCGGGCCACCACAGGTACAAAAAAGGCGACCCGCGGGTCGCCTTTTTGTTTGCCTCAGATACCGTACTGGGCCCGGTAGGCCTCGACGGCCGGCAAGTGCTGCTTGAGCGCCGGGTCATCGGCGAGGAACTGCAGCACCTGGGTCAGCGATACGATGCTGACCACCGGAATGCCGAAGTCACGCTCCACTTCCTGGATCGCCGACAGGTCGCCGTTGCCACGCTCCTGGCGATTCATCGCGATCAGTACGCCCGCCGCCCTGGCCTGCTGGCCCTGGATGATCTGCATCACCTCGCGGATGGCCGTGCCGGCAGTGATCACGTCGTCGATGATCAGCACGTCGCCTGCCAGTGGCGAGCCCACCAGGCTGCCACCCTCGCCGTGTGCCTTGGCTTCCTTGCGGTTGAAGCACCACGGCACATCCAGCCCATGGTGCTCGGCCAGTTGCACCGCCGTCGCGGCAGCCAGGGGGATGCCCTTGTAGGCCGGGCCGAACAGCACGTCGAACGGGATCTTGCTGTCGACGATCGCCGCCGCATAGAACCGACCGAGCTGAGCCAGGGCAGCGCCACTGTTGAACAGGCCGGCGTTGAAGAAATACGGGCTGATGCGGCCCGACTTGAGGGTGAACTCACCGAAGCGCAGAACCCCACGATCGATGGCAAAACGAATGAATTCGCGCTGATACGGCTGCATGAAGAGTCCCGGCTACCACAGATTTAGCTAAATGAGTACAGCTCGGGTATCATACACGCACGAGATTTTTGGGGCCATTTATGCGGATCATCAGTGTGAACGTTAATGGCATTCAGGCTGCAGTCGAGCGTGGTTTGCTCAGCTGGCTACAAGCCCAGAATGCCGACGTCATCTGCCTTCAGGATACCCGCGCCTCGGCCTTTGAACTCGACGACCCAGCTTTCCAGCTCGATGGCTACTTCCTTTATGCCTGCGATGCAGAAGTTCCAGCCCAAGGCGGCGTGGCACTCTACTCGCGTTTGCAGCCCAAGGCAGTCATCAGCGGCCTGGGCTTCGAGACAGCCGATCGCTACGGGCGTTACCTGCAGGCCGATTTCGACAAAGTCAGTATTGCCACCTTGCTGTTGCCTTCGGGCATGAACGGTGACGAAGACCTCAACCAGAAATTCAAGTTGATGGACGACTTCGGCAAATACCTGGACAAGCAGCGCCGCAAGCGTCGCGAGTACATCTACTGCGGCTCGCTGTATGTGGCGCAGCAGAAGCTCGACGTGAAGAACTGGCGCGACGGCCAGCAGTCGCCGGGTTTCCTGGCGCCAGAGCGGGCCTGGATGGACGAGATCGTCGGCAACATGGGTTATGTGGATGCGTTGCGCGAAGTCAGCCGTGAGGGCGACCAGTACAGCTGGTGGCCGGACAACGAGCAGGCCGAGATGCTCAACCTGGGCTGGCGTTTCGACTACCAGCTGCTGACCCCGGGCCTGCGCCGCTTCGTACGAAGCGCTCGCCTGCCGCGTCAGCCACGCTTCTCCCAGCATGCGCCACTGATCGTGGACTATGACTGGACGCTGACGATCTGATCGCTCAGCCACAAAAAAGCCGACTGCGTGTCGGCTTTTTCGTATCTGGCCTTTGGGCCCTTTCGCCGGCAAGGCCGGCTCCTACCGGGTCAACGCAACCGCCGTAGGAGCCGGCCTTGCCGACGAAGCATGTCAGGTCAGCACACGCCAGGCCCACGGATAACGAAAGGCCTTGCCCTGCTTGACCTTGACCGCCGCAATGACGATCAGTACCGCCACCCCCAGCGAGATGATGGTCAGCGCCAGCTTGGCCATCGGTACGGTAAACCCCACCACGCACACCATGCCCAGCAGGGTCATGGTCAGCTGGAAGTTCACCGCCTCCTTGCCCTGGGCGTCGACGTACGGGTCGATGCCGCGCTTGAACCACCACAAGGCCAGCGGCGCGATCAGGTTGGCGAACGGCACCACCATGCCGGCAGCCGCCGCCAGGTGGCACAACATGCCCCAATGACGGGCTGCATCACCGGGCATCGGCGCGTTGGACGGCTCGGCCATGTCGACTCCCGATCAGTCCGCCAGCGCGGCCTGCTGCAGTTGGAACAGGTCGGTCATGCCCTTCTGCGCCAGCGCCAGCATGGCGTTGAGCTCTTCAGGCTGGAACGGAGCCCCTTCGGCGGTGCCCTGGACTTCGATGAAACCACCGGCGCTGGTCATCACCACGTTCAGGTCGGTTTCGGCCGCCGAATCTTCCGGGTAGTCCAGGTCGAGCACCGGCACGCCCTGGTACATGCCGACCGATACGGCCGCAATCATGTGCTTGACCGGGTCGCCGCCCTTCAGGCCGCCACGCTTCTTGACCACGCGCAGGGCGTCGACCAGCGCAACCATGGCACCGGTGATCGACGCGGTACGGGTACCGCCATCGGCCTGGATCACGTCGCAGTCGACGTACAGGGTGATGTCGCCCAGCTTGCTCATGTCCAGCGCGGCGCGCAGCGAGCGGCCGATCAGGCGCTGGATTTCGAGGGTACGACCACCCTGCTTGCCGCGGCTGGCTTCGCGCTGGTTGCGCTCGCCGGTGGCGCGCGGCAGCATGCCGTACTCGGCGGTCAGCCAGCCCTGGCCCTGGCCTTTGAGGAAGCGCGGTACGCCGTTCTCGACGCTGACCGTGCAGATGACTTTGGTGTCTCCGAACTCGACCAGTACAGACCCCTCGGCGTGTTTGGTGTAGTTGCGGGTGATGCGGATCGAGCGCAGCTGATCGGCAACGCGACCACTTGGACGTTTCATTTGGGCTACCTGTACTGGATATGAATCTGCCCGGCATTATAGGGCTACAGGGCCCTCGGTGGACATGCCTGCGGCCAAATGCACGGCCAGCCGATCATCGGCGCACCACGCCACAAGCCCCGATCTGGCCGCGCCGCCCGGTATTTGCGGCGCCCTGCCCGCTGCTTTGTAGCATCAGCGCATTGGGAGCCGGCGCCGCACTGCGTTACAATCCTGCGCCTTTGCAGGCTGTCGGCTTGCTCCCTAATCTGCGAGGTACTTCCCATGGTGCACAGCATGACCGCCTTCGCCCGCGTCGAGCAGGCCGGGACCCAGGGCACACTGATCTGGGAACTGCGCTCGGTCAATCATCGCTACCTCGAGCCGCACCTGCGCCTGCCCGAAGCCCTGCGCGACCTCGAAGGCGCGGTGCGCGAGTCCCTGCGCCAGGGCCTGTCGCGCGGCAAGGTCGAATGTACCCTGCGCTTCAATGAAGAGAACGCCGGCAAGCCGCTGCAGGTCGACCGCGAGCGTGCCGCTCAGCTGGTCGCCGCCGCCGAGACCGTGGCCGGCCTGATCAAGCAGCCCGGCCCCCTCAACCCGCTCGAGGTGCTGGCCTGGCCGGGCGTGCTGGTGGCCGATGCCAGCGACCCGCAGGCGCTCAATGCCGAGGCCATGGGCCTGTTCGAACAGGCCCTCAAGGAGCTCAAGAACGGCCGCAACCGCGAAGGCGCGGAACTCGCCCGACTGATCAACGAGCGCCTCGACAGCATGAGCGAGGAAGTCACCACCCTGCGCGCCCTGGTGCCGCAGATGCTCGCCGCCCAGCGCCAGAAGGTGCTGGACCGCTTTGCCGACATGCAGGCCGAACTCGACCCGCAGCGTCTGGAGCAGGAGATGGTGATGCTGGCGCAGAAGAGCGATGTGGCCGAAGAACTCGACCGCCTCAGCACGCATGTCACCGAAGTGCGCCGCGTGCTCACGTCGGGCGGCGCCGCCGGCCGGCGCCTGGATTTCCTGATGCAGGAACTCAACCGCGAAGCCAACACCCTGGGCTCCAAAGCCTTTGACACACGCAGCACCCAAGCGGCGGTCAACCTCAAGGTTCTGATCGAGCAGATGCGTGAACAAGTACAGAACATCGAGTAAGGCCACCCCTACCATGACCCACAGCAGCGGCACCCTTTTCATCGTCTCGGCCCCTTCGGGCGCCGGCAAGACCAGCCTGGTCAAGGCGCTCACCGACGACCTCAACCACATTCGCGTGTCGGTCTCGCACACCACGCGGGCCATGCGTCCGGGCGAGCATGACGGGGTGAACTACCACTTCGTCGACCGCGCCGAGTTCGACCGCATGATCGCCCAGGGCGACTTCCTGGAGCAGGCCGAAGTCTTCGGCAACTGCTACGGCACCTCGCGCAGCGCACTGCAGCAGACCCTTGACCAGGGCCATGACCTGATCCTGGAAATCGACTGGCAGGGTGCACAGCAGGTGCGCAAGCTGATGCCCGAGGCGCGTTCGATCTTCATCCTGCCGCCCAGCCAGCAGGCCCTGCGCCAGCGCCTGACCAACCGCGGCACCGACAGCGACGAGATCATCGAAGGGCGCATGCGCGAGGCGGTCAGCGAGATGGTGCATTACGACGAATACGAGTTCGTCATCATCAACGACGACTTCGCCACGGCACTGGAAGACCTCAAGGCGGTGTTCCGTGCCAACCGCCTGCAGCGCGGCCAGCAGCAGCAACGTCACAGCGAACTGCTCAGGCAACTGCTTGCCTGAGCAGCGTGCCCCGGCCGCTTAACCGCGGCCGGGCACCGTTGCGTGACGGCGCAGGGTCATGCCCAGGAAGAACGCCGGCGCACGCAGGCGCGACAGCATCATCAGCACCAGGCCCAGCAGGGTGATGATCATCGCGATCACGAACACCAGCCCCAACCCGCCTACATGCGAACCGCTGCCGAACGACGGCGAAGCACTGTCATAGGCTGTCTGCAGGAAAATCACCGAAAGAATGCCGCCGCCCAGCAACGGGCACAGGCCGCGCATCAGGAAGTGACGCAGGCTGTCGGTGAGGCTGTGGCGGAAGTACCACACGCAGGCGAACGCGGTCAGCGAGTAGTAGAAGCAGATCATCATGCCCAAGGCAGTGATGGTGTCGGCCAGCACGTTCTCGCTCAGGGTACGCATGGTCACGTAGAACACGCCTGCGGCCACGCCGGCACAGATGGTGGCATAACGCGGGGTTTTCGAACGCGGGCAGACGCTCGCGAAGCGCTCCGGCACTGCGCCGTAGTACCCCATCGCCAGCAGCGTGCGCGCCGGCGAAACGAAGGTCGACTGCAACGAGGCCGCGGTGCTGGCCAGCACCGCGATCGACATCAGGATCGCCAGTGGCCCCATCACCGGGCCGGCCAGGTGGGCGAAGACGTTTTCCTGGATACGCGGGTTGCCCAGGCCCAGGCCGATATCGCTGATGCCGGCAAACTGCAGGGTGGCAATTGCGGTCACCAGGTACAGGCCCAGAATCAGCAGCACGGTCAGGGTCGCTGCCTTGCCCGGTACGTCATCGCTGCCCACCGATTCTTCGCTGATGCTCAGGCACACGTCCCAGCCCCAGAAGATGAAGATCGACAGCGACAGGCCGGCGGTGAAGGCCGAGAACGACTCCACCCCGAACGGGTTGAACCAGTCCATCTCGAAGGTCAGCGGCGGCGCCTCCGACGACCCGCCGAATGCGGCCATGGCAAAACCCAGCAGCACGATCAGTTGCAGCGCCACCAAGCCGTACTGCACGGTCATGGTGGTGGCGATGCCGCGACAGCAGATCCACACGGCCATGGCGATGAACACGCAACAGGTGGTCACATTGACCAGCAGGTTGTCGGCCAGCGCCGCCACCTCGTGCTTGCCGGTGATCTGCCCGAGGAACAGATAGAAGAAGTCCACCGCCACACCGGCGAGGTTCGACAACACGATGGTGGTGGCGGTGACCAGCCCCCAGCCACCGATCCAGCCGATCATCGGGCCGAAGGCACGTACCGACCAGGTGAACGAGGTGCCGCTGTCGGGTTCGGCGGCATTCAGCTCGCGATAACCCAGCGCCACCAGCAACATGGGCAGGAAACCGACGATGAACACCGCCGGCAGGTGGGCGCCGACTTCGCGTACGGTCGGGCCGAGGGCGCCGGTGAGGGTATACACCGGCGCAATAGTGGAAATGCCCAGCACGATGCTGGCCAGCAGTCCGAGCCGGCCCTTGGCCAGCCCTTTGGATCGCCCGCCCACACCTGGGGACAGGCCTGCTTTGTGTTCGCTCATGAGTAGTTGCCGTCACTATTGGTATTATTTTCCGGGCCCCCCCCGTGGGGTGCCCGCTATCACTCAATGAAACTTGTTGCAGTGCATCGCCGGCTCAGCCGGGTGACCTCATAGGGCCTTCTCCCGGCGTAGCGCATGGGCGATGCAGGCTTCGCGAAACGCCTCGAACAGGCGCAGCGACACCGGGTTTTCGGCAAAGCGGTATTCCGGGTGCCATTGCACACCGACCACAAAGCCTGGGGCGTCATCCATGGACACAGCTTCGATCAGTCCATCGGGAGCCAGGGCTTCGGCGCGCAGGCCGGCGGCCAGGCGATCGATGCCCTGGCTGTGCAGCGAGTTGACCATGAAGCGGGCAGGCAGCCCCATCTGCTCGAATTTCCCCCCGGGCTGGCATGTCACCAGGTGGCGGGGGCTGTATTGCTCTTCCAGCGGCGCATCCTGCGACTCGCGATGGTCCAGGTAGCCTGGCAGCTCCTGCACACGCTGGTGCAAGGTGCCGCCCAGGCTGACGTTGAGTTCCTGGAAGCCCCGGCACACGCAGAACACCGGTACACCCCTGGCAATCGCGGCCTGCAGCAGCGGCAGGGTCAGCCGGTCACGAAACACGTCGTGGCGGGTGCCTTCCACGCTGGGGGCGCCATTGTAATGATGCGGCTCGACATTAGAAGGCGAACCGGTAAAAAGAATGCCATCCAGATGCTCCAGCACAAGGTTCGGGTCGCTTGCGACGTCCCGGGCCGGGAGAATCAGCGGCAATCCGGCAAAACCGGCCGCCTCGACATACTTGTCGCCCACGGTATGCGACGAGTTCTTGCCCAGTTGCTGGCGGCAAGCACTCACACCAATCAGGGGCAGCCGCCCTGCGCGCTCGTTCATCGGTTAAGCCTCCGTTGCAGCTTTATCCAGCCATCACACCGTATGCAGGTACCAGTTGTATTCGAGGTCGGAGATCGACACTTCGAACTCCGCCATCTCGCTTTCCTTGCAGGCCACGAAGATGTCGATGTAGTCGGGGCTGATGTACTGGTTCAGCACCTCGCTGTCATCGAGCTCGCGCAGCGCATCGCGCAGGTTGTTCGGCAGGCTCTGCTCCAGTTGCTCGTAGGAGTTGCCCTCGACCGGCTCGCCCGGGTCGACCTTGTTGGTCAGGCCGTGGTGAATACCGGCCAGGATCGAAGCCATCATCAGGTACGGGTTGGCATCGGCGCCGGCCACGCGGTGCTCGATACGCACGGCATCGCTGCTGCCGGTAGGCACGCGCACGGCCACGGTACGGTTGTCCAGGCCCCAGCTCGGGGCATTGGGCACGTAGAATTGCGCGCCGAAACGGCGGTAGGAGTTCACGTTGGGGCACAGGAAGGCCATCGATGCCGGCATGGTTTCGAGCACGCCGCCGATGGCGTGGCGCAGGGTTTCGCTGTTTTCGGGGTCGTCGGTTGCGAAGATGTTCTTGCCGGTCTTCTTGTCCAGCAGCGAGATGTGCACGTGCAGGCCGTTGCCCGCCTGGCCAGGGTACGGCTTGGCCATGAAGGTGGAGTCCATCTCATGGTCGTAGGCGATGTTCTTGATCAGGCGCTTGAGCAGCACTGCGTAGTCGCAGGCCTTCATCGCGTCAGCCACGTGGTGCAGGTTGACCTCGAACTGCGCCGGGGCGCTTTCCTTGACGATGGCATCGGCCGGGATACCTTGCTCCTTGGCCGCTTCGAGCATGTCCTGCAGGCAGTCGACATACTCGTCCAGGTCATCGATCAGGTACACCTGGGTCGATTGCGGGCGTTTGCCCGAGATCGGCGAGCGCGGCGGCTGCGGGCGACCGTTCAGGTTGTCCTGGTCGATCAGGTAGAACTCCAGCTCGAACGCGGCGCAGATATCCAGGCCCAGCGCGTCGAACTTCTCCACCACGCCGCGCAGCACTTCGCGCGGGTCGGCGAAGAATGGCGTGCCGTCCAGTTCGTGCATGGTCATCAGCAACTGTGCGGTGGGGCGCTTCTGCCAGGGCTCGAAGCTCAAGGTGCCGGGGATCGGGTAGCAGATACGGTCGGCGTCGCCGATGTCCAGGCCCAGGCCGGTGCTTTCGACGGTGGAACCGTTGATGTCCAGGGCAAACAGCGAAGCCGGCAGGTTGATGCCTTTTTCGTAGACCTTGACCAGGCTCGCACGCTCGATGCGCTTGCCACGCACCACGCCGTTCATGTCTGCAATCAGCAGATCGACAAATTGCACCTCAGGGTGGGCCTTGAGAAATTCACCCATCTCGTCGAGAGGGATGGCGCACGGGGAGACCGACGTCATGGCTAGGCATCCTTTGATTTTTTATCGGGCGGCAATGGAGGAGGTGTTACTGCGCTATCGGGAGCGGCGATGGTTTCATTTGTTCTTTTTAAGGTTCCCATCGTGGGGAATGCCGAACGCCGTGGCATTGCACGGTCGTTCCAGGTTCTGACAACGTCGCGGGTTGATTCACGACTGCCGCCTCACTATAGAATGGCCCCCACGCAACAGACATTGGCATTTAGGCAAGCAAAGAGTGCACCCATGCAATATCAGATCAGTCACGCCGACCTTTCCCTGGTGCTCGCGCTGGTACGCGGACGCTCCCTGGCCAAGGCTGCAGACCTGCTGCGGGTCGATGTGTCGACGGTGTTCCGCTCGATCCGGCGCATGGAGGCCGCACTGGGTACCGCGCTGTTCGTGAAGAGCCGCAAGGGCTACATCCCCACCGGCACCGCCCAGGCCCTGGCCGAGCAGGCCGAACGCGCCGAGCAGGCGCTGGATGCGGCGCGGGTGGCGCTGGAGCACGGCGAACAGGTGGTCAGCGGCACGGTGCGCCTGACTTGTACCGATGCGGTGCTGCACAGCCTGCTACTACCCGCCCTGGCCGACTTCATGCCGGCATACCCGGCCCTGTCACTGGAACTGGCGACCTCCAACACCTTCGCCAACCTCAGCCGGCGCGACGCCGACCTGGCGCTGCGCCTGACCAATTCGCCACCCGAGCACCTTGTGGGGCGCTGCCTGGGGGCGGCCTCGTATGTGGTGTGCGGGCGCGAGGAGTACCGCGAGCGGCTGGCCGAGGCCCCGGCCAGCGTGCCCTGGATTGCCCCCGACGACTCCATGCAGGACCATGCCACAGTGGTGTGGCGCAGTCAGCAGCTGCCGGGGGTGATGCCGCGCTATCGCTGCAGCGGAATCGCGGCGATTGCACAGCTGGTGGCGGCCGGGCTGGGGGTGGCTGCCCTGCCCGACTACATGGCCGATACCTTGCCGGGGGTGGAACAGTTGAGCGGTGCCCTGCCCGGGTGCAATACCGAACTGTGGCTGCTGACCCGCCCCGATTGCCGTGCGCTGCGTTCGGTGCAGACCCTGTTCGACGAATTGACCCCGCGTTTGCGCGGGATGCTGGGGCGCCAGGAGGGCCAGGCCTGACTTTCGGGCCCCTTCGCCGGCAAGGCCGGCTCCCACGGGGCAGGTGCGCAGTTCTGCAGGCGCCGACCTTGCCGGCCAAGCATTTGAATCCACCCCCACAAGACAGTTGTGCTAGAGCCTCACAACTGGTTATTGTCGGCTTACACAGGTCTCGACGTGAAATCAGCGCTTCCCTAAAGGCTGGTGATTTTTTAAACTATCGAGTCCGCTCGCCCATTCGGGCTGAACACCGCATTTGCTACTGAGGAAGACCATGGCCCGCGTAACCGTTGAAGATTGTCTAGAACACGTGGATAACCGCTTTGAGCTGGTCATGCTGTCTACCAAGCGTGCCCGCCAACTGGCCACCGGCGGCAAAGAGCCGAAAGTGGCGTGGGAAAACGACAAGCCGACCGTCGTCGCCCTGCGCGAAATCGCCGAAGGCATCTGCACCCCAGAATTCATGGCCGAACAGGACATCGTCCACGAAGACCCGGTCTTCGCTGCATTCGGTGAGGACGAGGCCAACGAGGCCGTCTAAGTCCATGCCTGGTCGACGTTGTACGGCGCAGGGCCCACTTTCTCGGCAGGAGCTAACATCGTGCCGAGCATAGACGCCCTCGCCGATCGCCTCTCGACCTACCTCGGCGCCGACCAGGTCAACCTGGTACGCCGGGCGTATTTCTACGCCGAACAAGCCCACGACGGCCAGCGCCGTCGCAGCGGCGAGCCATACGTCACGCACCCGCTAGCGGTGGCAAGCATTCTTGCCGACATGCACATGGACCATCAGAGCCTGATGGCCGCCATGCTGCATGACGTGATCGAAGACACCGGCATCGCCAAGGAAGCCCTCAGTTCCCAATTCGGCGAAACCGTCGCCGAACTGGTCGATGGCGTCAGCAAGCTGACCCAGATGAACTTCGAGACCAAGGCCGAAGCCCAGGCCGAAAACTTCCAGAAGATGGCCATGGCCATGGCCCGCGACATTCGCGTGATCCTGGTCAAGCTGGCCGACCGCCTGCACAACATGCGCACCCTGGAAGTGCTGTCGGGCGAAAAACGCCGGCGCATCGCCAAGGAAACCCTCGAGATCTACGCCCCCATCGCCAACCGCCTGGGCATGCACACTGTGCGCGTGGAGTTCGAGGACCTGGGCTTCAAGGCCATGTACCCGATGCGCTCGGCGCGTATCTACCAGGCAGTCAAGCGTGCCCGCGGCAACCGCAAGGAGCTGGTCAACAAGATCGAGGAATCGCTCAGCCACTGCCTGGCCGTGGACGGTATCGAAGGCGAGGTCAGCGGGCGGCAGAAGCACATCTACGGCATCTACAAGAAGATGCGCGGCAAGCGCCGCGCCTTCAACGAGATCATGGACGTGTACGCCTTCCGCATCGTGGTCGACAAGGTCGACACCTGCTATCGCGTGCTCGGCGCCGTGCACAACCTGTACAAGCCGCTGCCGGGGCGCTTCAAGGACTACATCGCGATCCCCAAGGCCAACGGCTACCAGTCGCTGCATACCACCCTGTTCGGCATGCACGGTGTGCCCATCGAGATCCAGATCCGCACCCGCGAGATGGAAGAGATGGCCAACAACGGCATCGCGGCGCACTGGCTGTACAAGTCCAGTGACGACGAGCAGCCCAAGGGCACCCATGCCCGGGCGCGCCAGTGGGTCAAGGGCGTGCTGGAAATGCAGCAGCGCGCGGGCAACTCGCTCGAATTCATCGAAAGCGTGAAGATCGACCTGTTCCCGGACGAGGTCTACGTGTTCACGCCCAAGGGCCGCATCATGGAGCTGCCAAAGGGCTCCACGGCGGTCGACTTTGCCTACGCGGTGCATACCGACGTCGGCAACAGCTGCATCGCGTGCCGCATCAACCGCCGCCTGGCACCGCTGTCCGAACCGCTGCAGAGCGGCTCGACGGTCGAGATCGTCAGCGCCCCGGGCGCACGACCGAACCCGGCCTGGCTGAACTTCGTGGTTACCGGCAAGGCGCGCACCCATATCCGCCATGCCCTGAAGCTGCAGCGCCGCTCCGAATCGATCAACCTGGGCGAGCGCCTGCTCAACAAGGTGCTCAACGGTTTCGACAGCGCGCTGGACAAGATCCCCCAGGAGCGCATCCAGGCCATGCTGGCCGAGTATCGCCTCGAAGTGATCGAAGACCTGCTCGAAGACATCGGCCTGGGCAACCGCATGGCCTACGTAGTGGCGCGCCGCCTGCTCTCCAGCGAAGGCGAGCAGTTGCCCAACCCCGAGGGTCCGCTGGCCATTCGCGGCACCGAGGGCCTGGTGCTCAGCTACGCCAAGTGCTGCACGCCGATTCCGGGCGACCCGATCGTCGGGCACCTGTCGGCGGGCAAGGGCATGGTGGTGCACCTGGAGAACTGCCGCAACATCAGCGAAATTCGCCACAACCCGGAAAAATGCATCCAGCTGTCCTGGGCCAAGGATGTCACCGGCGAATTCAATGTCGAGCTGCGCGTCGAGCTGGAACACCAGCGCGGCCTGATTGCCCTGCTGGCCAGCAGCGTCAACGCCGCCGACGGCAACATCGAGAAGATCAGCATGGACGAACGTGATGGCCGCATCAGCGTGGTCCAGCTGGTGGTCAGCGTGCACGACCGTGTGCACCTGGCCCGCGTGATCAAGAAACTGCGTGCCCTGACCGGGGTGATTCGCATCACCCGCATGCGCACGTAGCCCTCCCCCTGCAAGGAGTCACCATGACCAAGACCGTCATCACCAGCGACAAGGCCCCAGCGGCCATCGGCACCTACTCCCAGGCGATCAAGGCCGGCAATACCGTGTACATGTCGGGCCAGATCCCGCTGGACCCGAAAACCATGGAGCTGGTCGAAGGCTTCGAAGCCCAGACCGTACAGGTGTTCGAAAACCTCAAAGCCGTGGCCGAAGCTGCCGGCGGCTCGTTCAAGGACATCGTCAAGCTGAACATCTTCCTGACCGACCTGAGCCACTTCGCCAAGGTCAACGAAGTCATGGGCCGCTACTTCGAACAGCCCTACCCTGCCCGCGCCGCCATCGGCGTCGCTGCGCTGCCACGCGGCTCGCAGGTTGAAATGGACGCGATCCTGGTCCTCGAGTAATACCTCGCGCGGCGGGCCGGCCGGCTCGCCGCCGCACTGTTCTGGAAGGACCCCGCCATGCGCCACGCGCTTGCCCTGGCTCTGGCCGCCGCACTGTTGAGCGGCTGCGCCAGCCACAAACCCGAAGACTACAACGGCATCTGGATCAACCAGCAGGCCATCGATGCTGCCGCCAAAGGCGTGAGCCTGCGCAAGGCGCTGCAGGACAGCGGCGGCAACCTGGAATGGAAGGTCAACGTCGCGGCCGAACAGGCCAGCTACACCAACGGTTTCGAGATCGTCGAAGGCCAGCTCAAGGCCGGCGAAAAACAACGGGACGTGGTATTCCCGGGGAATGAGATACAGACGCTGAGCCTGGATGGCGACGAATTGGTGCAGCACGCCACCCCGATGGCGCCGCAGCACAGCTTCCAGAAGGCCAGCTCTCCCGCCCCAATGGAAGCCCGCACCGGGACCACCTTCGAGCAGGCGCTGTACGGCGCCTACCTGAAGGGTGACTGGAAGGTGATCGAGGGCCCTGGTCAGGGCAATGTCGTGCGCTTCGGCGACACGGGCAGTGTCGAGGGCCTGCCCAATCTGGACCGCTACGCACTGTGCCTGGCCGGCGACTGCGCCAGCATGAGCGGCGAGTACGACAGCCTGTGGCTGGAGCGCAACCAGCAGGGCAACCCGTGGATCTTCAAGCGTGATGGCAAGACGCTGGAAATCCTGCGTGCCCTCAACAGCGCCCAGCCAGACGAGATGCCGCAGCTGTATCCCGGCGCCCGGCAATGGCTGCTCGAGCGCGACTGATCGGGTGAGCCCTCAGGGTTGCGCCGCCAGAATCGCCGCGTAGCCTTCCTTGTAGCTCGGGTACTGTGGCACCCAGCCCAGTGCCCGGGCACGCGCATTGCTGCAGCGCTTGCTGCCGGTGCGCCGCACACGCTGCTGCTCCGACCAATGCGTGACGCCCATGTACTCGCGCAACCAGGCCACCACGTCGGCCAATGGCGCCGGCGCATCGTCCACCCCGATGTAGCAGTCCTCCAGCGCACGCCCCGCCGCATCGGCCTTGAGCAGGAAGGCCAGCAGCCCTGCCGCGTCCTCGGCATGGATGCGGTTGCCGTACAGCGGCGGCTCTTCGGTCACCCGATACCCCTGGCGCACCTGGCTGAGCAGCCATTCGCGGCCCGGCCCGTAGATACCGGTCAGGCGCACGATGCTGGCCGGGATGCCGCTGGCCAGTGCCAGCTGTTCGGCCTGGAGCATGACCTGCCCCGAGTAACCTGACGGCAAGGTGGCGGCGGTTTCATCGATCCACTCGCCGTCCTGCTGGGCGAACACACTGCTGCTGGACACGAACAGCAGGCGCTGCGGTCGCTGGCCACGCTCGGCCAGCCAGCCCAGTACATGCTTGAGGCCCTGTACATAAGCCGCCTGATAGCCCGCCTCGTCATGCTGGCTGGCGGCCACGCAGTACACCAGGTAGTCGGGTGCGACCAAAGGCCAATCGGTCGGGCACTGCGGGTTTTCCAGGTCTGCCGCGATGCCGGCAACCCCCGCGGGCAAGGCCGCCACATTTCTGCGCAAACCGCTTACCGACCAGCCAAGGCCCAGCAATTGCTGGGCCAGACGGCCACCCACATCGCCGCAACCGACGATCAGAACTGAAGGCGAAGACATCCGCACACTCCGTCAGACAAAGCCACAGCCTATCTGTGGAAATCGATAGGCGGCTAGTTAATATGCAAAAAAAGATACTGTGTATCTTCTGTTAACAAGAATTACTTGCAATAATGGCCGCCCAAATTTTGTTCTCGGCCCGACTCGAGGCCTGGAAGGACAACCACCCATTTCTTCTTCATCAGGTCCGGCCAGCATGACACGTATTCAACCTTCCGCTTCGCCAACCCTGTCGCGCGCCTGGCGCGCCATTGCCGCGCTGATGTTCAGCCTGGTACTGGCCCCCGCCGCCATGGCCGATGAGCCCGCCGCACAGAACGCCACACCGGCCGCCGCCGTTGCCCCTGCCGATGCTGCCCCGGGCGCCGAGCCTGCGGATGCCGCCGCCGCGCCGGGCGCTGCCCCTGTCGAAGGCCAGGCCGACGACGCCACCCAAGCGCTGGTCGAAGACACCAGCCTGGGCATGGCCCACGACCTGTCGCCATGGGGCATGTACCAGAACGCCGACATCGTGGTGAAGATCGTGATGATCGGCCTGGCCATCGCCTCGCTGATCACCTGGACCATCTGGATTGCCAAGGGCTTCGAACTGATGGGCGCCAAGCGCCGCCTGCGTTCTGAAATCGCCCTGCTGAAGAAGGCCACCAGCATCAAGGACGCCAGCGAAACCGCCGACAAGCCCGGCACCCTGGCACACCTGCTGGTGCACGATGCGCTCGAGGAAATGCACCTGTCGGCCAATGCCCGTGAAAAAGAAGGTATCAAGGAGCGCGTGAGCTTCCGCCTCGAGCGCCTGGTCGCGGCCAGCGGTCGCAACATGAGCAGCGGTACCGGCGTGCTTGCCACCATCGGCTCCACCGCTCCGTTCGTCGGTCTGTTCGGTACCGTGTGGGGCATCATGAACAGCTTCATCGGCATCGCCAAGACCCAGACCACCAACCTCGCGGTGGTTGCACCCGGTATCGCCGAGGCCCTGCTGGCCACCGCCCTGGGCCTGGTTGCCGCGATCCCCGCAGTGGTCATCTACAACGTCTTCGCCCGTTCCATCGCCGGTTACAAGGCACAGGTTTCCGACGCTTCGGCGCACGTGCTGCTGCTGGTCAGCCGCGACCTGGACCACCAGCCAGGCGAGCGTTCCGCTGCGCCACACATGGTGAAAGTGGGGTAAACCATGGGCCTGCATCTTAACGAGGGCGGCGACGATCTCGCCGAGAACCACGAAATCAACGTCACGCCGTTCATCGACGTGATGCTGGTACTGCTGATCATCTTCATGGTGGCGGCGCCCCTGGCCACGGTCGACATCAAGGTCGACCTGCCGGCCTCGACCGCCAAGCCCGTGCCCAGGCCGGAGAAGCCGGTGTTCCTCAGCGTCAAGGCCGACCAGAACCTGTACGTCGGCGACGATCAGGTGCAACGCGACCAGCTGGGCGCGGTACTGGACGCCAAGACCAAGGGCGACAAGGACACCACCATCTTCTTCCAGGCTGACAAGGGCGTCGATTACGGCGACCTGATGGAAGTCATGAACACCCTGCGCGCAGCCGGCTACTTGAAGGTCGGCCTGGTGGGACTTGAGACGGCAGCCAAGAAATGACCAATACGCGGCATAAACTGGCGCGCTACGGCGTCAGCCTGGCGATTGTGCTGGCCGTGCATGCCGTTGCCGTGGTGCTGATGCTCAACTGGTCGGTGCCCCAGGCAATCGAACTGCCGCCTGCGGCGATGATGATCGAGATGGCGCCGATGCCCGAGCCGGCCCCACCACCGCCGCCGAAGGTCGTGGCCCCGCCACAGCCGCCGACGCCGGTCGAGGAGCCACCACTGCCCAAGGTGGCAGAAGCGCCCAAACCGAAAATCGCGATACCCAAGCCACCGCCCAAGCCCAAGGCCAAGCCCCAGCCTCCGAAACCGGAGAAAAAACCGGAGCCGCCGCAGGACAAGCCGGTCGACCAGGAAACCGTGGATTCCCCGCCAAGCAACGCTCCGGCGCAGAAATCCGCAGCACCGGCGCCAAGCATCGCCGCCAACAGCAATGCCCTGCCTACCTGGCAGAGCGACCTGTTGCGTCACCTTGGCAAGTACAAGCGCTACCCGGAAGACGCGCGTCGGCGGGGCCTGCAGGGCATCAACCGGCTGCGCTTCGTGGTCGACGCCGAAGGCAAGATCCTGTCGTACTCGCTGGCCGGTGGTTCAGGCAGCGCGGCACTGGACCGGGCAACCCTGGAAATGATCCGCAAGGCTCAACCCGTGCCCAAGCCGCCTCAGGAACTGCTCAACAACGGCAGTATCGAAGTGGTCGCGCCGTTCGTGTACTCGCTGGACAAGAAACGCTGAGTTGTTTGTTTCTGTCACACGCACGCAAGTCTGATAACGTGCGTCTATCGATTGCAGCCGCTATGCTGGGCTCGCAACTTCATGGACGCACGTTATGACCCTCACAGAATTGCGCTACATCGTCACCCTCGCTCAGGAACAGCACTTCGGCCACGCGGCCGAGCGTTGCCACGTCAGCCAGCCGACCCTGTCGGTGGGCGTGAAGAAGCTGGAGGACGAGCTGGGCGTGCTGATCTTCGAGCGCAGCAAGAGCGCGGTGCGCCTGACCCCGGTCGGCGAAGGCATCGTGGCCCAGGCGCAGAAGGTACTGGAGCAGGCCCAGGGCATCCGTGAACTGGCCCAGGCCGGCAAGAACCAGCTGACCGCGCCGCTCAAGGTCGGGGCCATCTATACCGTCGGCCCGTACCTGTTCCCGCACCTGATTCCGCAACTGCACCGGGTTGCCCCGCAGATGCCGTTGTACATCGAAGAAAACTTCACCCATATCCTGCGTGACAAGCTGCGCAACGGCGAGCTGGATGCGGTGATCATCGCCCTGCCGTTCAATGAAGCCGACGTGCTGACGCTGCCGCTGTACGACGAGCCGTTCTACGTGCTGATGCCCAGCGAGCATCCCTGGACGAAGAAAGAGACCATCGACGCCAGCCTGCTCAACGACAAGAGCCTGCTGTTGCTCGGCGAAGGCCACTGCTTCCGCGACCAGGTGCTGGAGGCCTGCCCGACCCTGACCAAGGGCAACGACGGCGCCAAGCACACCACGGTGGAGTCCAGCTCGCTGGAAACCATCCGCCACATGGTCGCCTCGGGGCTGGGCGTGTCGATCCTGCCGCTGTCGGCCGTGCACAGCCATCACTACGCGCCGGGCATCATCGAAGTCCGCCCATTGAGCCCGCCGGCACCGTTTCGCACCGTGGCGATCGCCTGGCGCGCGAGCTTCCCGCGGCCCAAGGCCATCGAGATTCTGGCCGACTCGATCCGCCTGTGTTCGGTGGCCAAGCCACCCGCCGCACCTTAGGGCCCGAGCATGACCGAGTTGTCGAAGGTGTCGGTCACGGCACTGAAGGGCGTTGGCGAAGCCTTGGCCGAGAAGCTGGCCAAGGTTGGCCTGGAGAACATCCAGGACGTGTTGTTCCACCTGCCCCTGCGCTATCAGGACCGCACCCGCGTGGTGCCGATCGGCGCCCTGCGCCCGGGCCAGGATGCAGTGATCGAAGGCGTGGTCAGTGGCACCGACGTGACCATGGGCAGGCGCCGCAGCCTGCTGGTGCGCCTGGGCGATGGCACAGGTTCGCTGAGCCTGCGCTTCTACCACTTCAGCAACGCCCAGAAAGAAGCGCTCAAGCGCGGCACCCACCTTCGCTGCTACGGTGAAGCGCGCCCCGGCGCCTCGGGCCTGGAGATCTACCACCCCGAGTACCGCGCCCTGACCGGCGACGAGCCGCCCCCGGTCGATACCACCCTGACCCCGATCTACCCGACCACCGAAGGCCTCACCCAGCAGCGCCTGCGCCAGCTGTGCCAGCAGAGCCTGGGCCTGCTCGGCCCGCGCAGCCTGCCCGACTGGCTGCCGCTGGAACTGGCACGCGACTACCAGCTGGCACCGTTGGCCGATGCTATCCGCTACCTGCACCACCCGCCGGCCGACGCCGATGTCGAAGAGCTTGCCGTGGGCCACCACTGGGCCCAGCACCGCCTGGCCTTCGAAGAGCTGCTGACCCACCAGCTGTCGCAGCAGCGCCTGCGCGAGAGCCTGCGCGCCCAGCGGGCCCCGGTGTTGCCCAAGGCGAGCAGGCTGGCGGCCCAATACCTGGCCAACCTGGGCTTCGCTCCAACCGGCGCACAGCAGCGCGTGGGCAACGAGATCGCCTACGATCTCAGCCAGCCCGAGCCGATGCTGCGCCTGGTGCAGGGCGATGTGGGTGCCGGCAAGACAGTGGTCGCCGCGCTCGCAGCCCTGCAGGCACTGGAAGCCGGCTACCAGGTGGCGCTGATGGCCCCCACCGAGATTCTTGCCGAGCAGCACTTCGTCACCTTCAAGCGCTGGCTCGAACCGCTGGGCATCGAAGTCGCCTGGCTGGCCGGCAAGCTCAAGGGCAAGGCGCGCACTGCCGCGCTGGAGCAGATCGCCGCCGGCGCGCCAATGGTGGTGGGTACCCATGCGCTGTTCCAGGAAGAGGTGAAGTTTCACAACCTGGCCCTGGCGATCATCGACGAACAGCACCGCTTTGGCGTACAGCAGCGCCTGGCCCTGCGCCAGAAAGGCGTGGGCGGCCAGTTGTGCCCTCACCAGCTGATCATGACTGCCACGCCGATCCCGCGCACCCTGGCCATGAGCGCCTATGCCGACCTCGACACCTCGGTGCTCGACGAGCTCCCGCCGGGGCGTACCCCGGTCAACACTGTACTGGTGGCCGACAGCCGCCGCATCGAAGTGGTCGAGCGCGTGCGCGCCGCCTGTGCCGAAGGGCGCCAGGCCTATTGGGTATGCACCCTGATCGAAGAGTCCGAAGAGCTGACCTGCCAGGCCGCCGAAACCACCTTCGAAGAGCTCACCAGTGCCCTGGGCGAGTTGCGCGTGGGGCTTATCCACGGGCGCATGAAGCCGGCCGAGAAGGCTGCGGTGATGGCCGAGTTCAAGCAGGGCAACCTGCAACTGCTGGTGGCCACCACCGTGATCGAGGTGGGCGTGGACGTACCCAACGCCAGCCTGATGATCATCGAGAACCCCGAACGCCTTGGTCTTGCCCAGCTGCACCAGTTGCGCGGGCGAGTCGGACGCGGCAGTGCCGCCAGCCACTGCGTACTGTTGTATCATCCGCCACTGTCGCAGATCGGGCGTGAACGCCTGGGAATCATGCGCGAAACCAATGACGGCTTTGTAATTGCGGAGAAAGACCTGCAACTGCGTGGCCCGGGCGAAATGCTCGGGACCCGCCAGACCGGCCTGTTGCAGTTCAAGGTCGCCGACCTGATGCGCGACGCCGACCTGCTGCCGGCGGTGCGCGATGCTGCACAGGCCCTGCTCGCACGCTGGCCGGACCACGTCAGCCCGTTGCTCGACCGCTGGTTACGCCACGGGCAGCAATATGGCCAGGTGTGACGTACCTCCCATGTCGACGCGGGCCGCCCCCATCGAGCCGGCTATACTGGCCGCTGAAAAAATACTGGATACAGACCATGACTGAAGTTGCCCTGGATACCGCAACCCCCCACACACCGTCTGTTATCCGGTTGCTGCTCGACAAGCTCGGCATCGCCTACCGCGAGGTCATCGACCACCCGCAGCTGGCGCCCGAGGCCAAGGTCCAGGCCGTGCTGCTCGACGACGCGGTCGGTGCGCTGATGGTGCTGTTCCCGCAGAACCAGCTGCTGGACCTCAGCCACCTGACCGAGCTGACCGGCCGCAAGCTCACCGCCGTGCCGCTCGAGCGGCTCGAACTGATGCTCAAGAAGCACGGCCTGACGATCCTGCCCGCCATTCCGGCGCTGACCAGCTCACCGTGCCTGTACGAGGAGCGCCTGCTCAAGCAGCCGGCCCTGCTGATTCATTCCGGAACCCCCGGCCTGCTGCTGGAAATCCACAGCGAGCACTTCAGGAAGATGCTGGCCAAGGCCAGTGCCGGGCATTTCGGTGTACTGCTCAGCGAGATCCGCCCCAACCTCGACCGTCCGGCCGATGACAGCAAGGAGATCACCGAGGCGGTGCAGGCATTTACCGCGCGACGCATCCAGCAGCGCCTGGAATCGACCATCGAGATCCCGCCGCTGGCCGAGACCGCACAGAAGATCATCAAGCTGCGGGTCGACCCCAACGCCACCATCGACGACATCACCGGTGTGGTCGAGACCGATCCGGCGCTGGCCGCGCAGGTGGTCAGCTGGGCCGCCTCGCCCTACTACGCCTCCCCCGGCAAGATCCGCTCGGTGGAAGACGCCATTGTGCGGGTGCTGGGCTTCGACCTGGTGATCAACCTGGCGCTGGGCCTGGCCCTGGGCAAGACCCTAAGCCTGCCCAAGGATCACCCGCAGCAGACCACCCCCTACTGGCAGCAATCGATCTACACCGCCGCCGTGATCGAGGGCCTGACCCGCGCCATGCCCCGCGCCGAGCGTCCTGAGTCGGGCCTGACCTACCTGGCCGGGCTGCTGCACAACTTCGGCTACCTGCTGCTGGCGCATGTGTTCCCGCCGCATTTCTCGCTGATCTGCCGCCACCTGGAGGTCAACCCGCACCTGTGCCACAGCTATGTCGAGCAGCACCTGCTGGGCATCAGCCGCGAGCAGATCGGTGCCTGGCTGATGCGCTTCTGGGACATGCCCGAAGAGCTGGCCACCGCCCTGCGCTTTCAGCACGACCCGCATTACGCGGGGGACCATGCCGCCTTCCCCAACCTGGTGTGTGTGGCGGTACGCCTGCTGCGCGCGCGCGGCATCGGCTCGGGGCCGGACGACCGCATCCCCGACGCGTTGCTGGAGCGCCTGAACATCAGCCGCGAGAAGGCCGAGGACGTGGTGCACAAGGTGCTTGAAGCCGAATCGCTGCTGCGTGAACTGGCGTCACAGTTCACCCCGCACTGACAACCTGAAGCCTGGGCGCTGCGCTCAGGCTTTCTTCTTGCGCGGCATCAGGTACTTCATCAGGCCCTGGAACCAGATCACCAGGGCCGGGTTGCCCTTGATCTGGATCGACTTGTCCTGAATCCCCTGCATGAACGCCAGCTGCTTGTTCTTGGCCTGCAGCGTGGCGAAGCCGTAGGCGGCATCCTTGAAGGCAATGGCGAACGCAGGCTCGGCATGGGTGCCACCCTTGCTGCGGATGCGCTGGTTGCTGACGATGAAGTGCCGGGCGACCTTGCCGTCGAGGGTCTGCAACTGGAACACCAGGTCCTTGTCCTTCAGTTGCTGCTGGAACGCCGGGTTGTTGCGGCTGGCCCGGGCCATCAGCAAACCCATGGCCCAGAGCAGAAAACGAAACTTCATGTGCGCCCCTAGGCGAAAAGTGACTGAGGGGCGCAGTTTAGCTTTTTTGCGACCAAAGGCTACAGCCGTCTTCGCTTTGTTGAAGGCGACTGTATGTCAGGGTGTGCGGCCTACCGGTTGGGGTCGGCAGCCGGTACCGCATCCAGGCGCAGTTGCACCCGTGACGGAATCTTCTGCGCCGCGCCGGCCTCCAGCATCTGCTGGCGATAGCGCGCGTAGTAAGGGCCGGCTTCGCGCGAGTTGCCGTAGCCCCAGAGAATATCGGCAATGTTCAGCTGCAGCGCCCGACGCCCCTGGGCAAAGGGCTCGATGGCGCGATAGATGCGCAGCATCAGGTTGGGGTTCCAGTCGTCGCCGATCAGGTAGCCCATGTCGTTGTAGCCGGGCACGTTGTCCTGGGGCGCATGGCAGGCCATGTAGGAATCCAGGCCCATGTACACCTCTTCGGCCAGTACGGCGTGACGCGCGGGTATCTCGCGGTTCTCGCTGCTGTGCAGCAGGCCTGCGACCTTGGCCGGCTTGATGGTTTCCAGCTTGGTAGCCCAGGGCAGCTTGTTCTCCGGCTGCCAGGCGCCGTTCTGCCAACGGCCCACGCAGTACTGGGCCAGCCGCGTGGCCATCACACAACCGGTGTCCATCGCCACCATGTCGCAGCGCAGCGTGGGGGGCGTGAACTGCCGCCCCGACTGGCGCAGGCGGTAGAGCATCACGAAGCGCCCGTCAGGCGACACTGCCGAAGCGTCGCCATCGATCGCATCCCGCACAAACTCGTGCGGGTACAAGGTGAAGCTCTTGCCATTGGCGCCTTGCCACTGCACCGCATGCCAGCCGTTCTCCTCGGCGCTCCATTTGGAGAACGAAAGCTTCGCCCCGCCTGCGCCCTCGATGGTTTTTTCGGCAGGTACTGCGGCATGGGCAGTGCCTGCCAGTGACAGTGACAACGCCAAGGCAACGGCGTGAGGGGTACGCTTCATTTCGAACCCTTGAAGATGAGGTTGAGAAAGTGACGGTGCAGCTGCGCATTCGCGCCGATGGCCACCAGGGTCACACTGGCAGACAGTGTGCTGTAGAACAGCGCCCGCAGCGGATGCTCGGGCCACAGGTAGAAGCCGATGATCGCCGCCATGAACACCGTGGCCTGTACCTTGCCCCACACCCGTGGCAGCAGGGCGATCAGCAGGTTCATGCCGACGAAGAACCAGAACACCATGTACATCGCTATGCCAACGGCTACCCCGCGCGACCTCAGCCCGCCGGCGTACTGCTTGTACCAGCTCACCAGCGTGCCGTTTAGCGCCACGTAGGCCACCACCGCAAACAGGTGCACCACTATCGGCAGCACCCAGCGCAGCAACTGGCGGTGGGTGACCGGGCTGTCGCCACGCCAGTGTTCGGGCAGTGGCGCCAGCCCGGGCGACGGAGGCTGGTTGTCGATGTGCGCCAGATACTCTGCCCAGCCACGCGGTGCGTTGTGGCGCAGCAGGTAGGCCTGCTGGCGGGCCTTGCCCAGACGCGACCAGAACGGCCACCAGCAGTAATGCCAGTAGTGTTCGAAATCGCCCTGCAGGCTGCCCAGCCCCTGCGGGTCGAGCTCGGGAAAACTGACCCAGGGCGCGGGCGGGCTCAGCGCCGGGTCTTGCAGGCATTCGCGCCAGTTGTGGGCTACAGGCATGGCTGGTCCTTGTCGGCGCGGGCGCCGCGTTTGATCATCTCCTGGGCATTGAAGTCCGCCCAGTCTGCGCCGTGTGCCACCGCCTCGGTGTAGCAGGCCAGCGAGCGTGCCGGTTGGGCGGGCACGATTTCACCGCGCGCATACACGCTGCCCAACTCGTTGAAGGCATTGCCCGAGCCCATTGCGGCGGACTGACGCAAGGCGTCGAGGGCCTTCTGCGGGTGTTTGCAGGTGTTGTCGTCGGGGCGGTACTGGCCCTCGTCGCAATAGAAGCTGGCCAGCATCAGTGCCCCTTCAGGCACAGTGGCCGACGACAGGCGCAGCAACTGCTCCAGGCGCTGGTTGCTCAGGCGCGGCGCCATGCCCGACAGGCTGATTGCCGCAGCGCTGTAGGCAGCGTAGGCAGAGCCCTGGTCCACGGCATCGAGGTAGCTGTTGAGCGCAGCGATGAACAGCTGCTTGTCGATTGGCTTGATTTCACCCTGGCCCAGTTGCTCGTAGGCATCGCCGCGCTGCAGCGCACGCACGCCGGGGGCGGCATCATCGGGGGTTTTCACGCTCTTGAGCGCGTCGCTCGGCGACCAGTCCTCGACCCGCGCCAGCGCCCAGCAGTCGGCCTGCTCGAAGATGAATGCCTGCAACACCTCGCCGCGCTGGTCGCGCAGGTAAACCCGGTCGGGCAGCGCGATTTCACGGATCAGCCCGTTGGCCGCCACCCGCTCCGACGACAGCTGCGAAAGATCAGGACGCAGGGCCGGCTCGAGCTTGCGTACCACCGGTTGCGGCCCCTCGGGCCCGGCCTGGAGGCGCTGCTCGACCAGGGTATGGACGGTAAAGTCGGCCTGCAGCTGCGCATCCTCGGCAAACGCCTTGAAAAACATCGCGAAGTCGCGGCTGGGGCAAACCGGCGCGGCCTGCGCCAGCGCACTTGCCAGCAGGCCGGCCAGCAGCATCGGGATACTCGACTTCATGGCTGATACACCGGAGGCGGGTTGATGTAGTACTCGGTTTGCGTGCAGGGGTAGTCGCTGACCCACACCAGCCACAGCCACAGGTCCCAGAAGTAGCGCACCAGGTGCTCGGGCTTGCGGCAGCGGGCCTGTTCTTCGGCCACGGTGTAGTCGGTATTGGCGATGAAGCTGTTGAGCCAGTGCGGCTCCCATTGCGGCATGGCGATGTCGAAATGGCGGTCGCGCTTGTTGAAATTGATCCAGTAGATGCCCACTTCGGCTTCATCCTCGAAGTCGCGCATGTCCAGCGACTGCAGGTCGTACAGCGGCGTGCGCCAGACCTCGCCCGGGCGCTCGCGATCGGTCACGCGCATGTAGCCCATGCCGCCGAAGGGTATCAGCCAACTGCGCGCCGGCACGTTCTGGAAACGGTAGCGCCCCGACTCGCTGACGAACGAGGTCTGGCCGGGTGCCTCGATCAGCGCGTGAATCTGATAGCCCACCCACGCCAGCACGCCCAGCACCACCAGCCAGCGCCACAGTTGCTGCTTTACGGTCGGGCTGCTCATTTACGCCTCAGCCAGTGCGAGATCAGCACCGCCGACAGGCTGAGGCCGCCCGCCAGGCAACTGAAGAAATACGCCCGCACCGGGTGCTCGGGCAACAGCCACCAGAGGATCAACACGATTTGCGCGGCCACCAGCCAGTACTTGAGCTTCCAGTTGGTCAACAGGGGCAGCACCACATTGAGCGGCACGAACACCCACATCACCAGGAACACAATGCTGCCGGAGGACACGCCACGGGCGGTAAAGCCGCCGTAGTGGCCCTTGTACCAGTCCACGGCAATATCGTTGAGCACCCCGTAGAGCACGATGGCCAGAGCATGCAGGGCGACATTGATCAGCAGTTGTCGCTTCATTTGGGCAGCGTTCCTTGCAGCGCATTGCACCAGCTGCGCACATCGTCACGGTCGAACGCCGGACAGTGATTGTCCTTGGCGATATAGCGATAGGGGTGAGTGGGCTCATGGGTGAAGTGGTAGTAGTAACGGTCGTCCTCGCCGTACAGCCAATAGTTCGATGAGCCCTGGGACACCTGATACGGCTCGAAACTCAGCAGCGACGATTCGGCGGGGATGAAGTTGTCGCGGTCCATCAGCAGCATCAGCAGGTTGCCGAACAGCGGCGTGCCCACCCCCAGCGCCAGCACGGCCACCAATACCACTCCGATTACTGCCTTCATCACGGTACCTGGGTATTCATGCAGTAGGTGCCCACACCGTGCAGCAGCACCACCGACAACAGGCAGCCAAACGTCAGCAGCCTAACCCAGCGCGTGTTGCGTTGGCGCTCGCCGAGGTTCAGCAGCAAGGCGAACAGGCACAGGATGGCCAGGCTGCCGAACAGGTTGCTGTCGGCGAGACCTGCCAGGTAATTCTTCAGCTCAAAGTCCATTGCACAGGCGCCTTTGCGCCGCCAGCAGCAGCGCGGTCAGGGTGACGAAAAAATAGCCAGCGCCCAGCAGGTAGGGCACAAAGGCCACCCACATCAGCATCAGGCCCAACCCGGCGATACGGCCGGTGAGCAGGTAAACCAGGCCATACAGCACCCAGGGCAGTGCGTAGAAAGGGACGCACCACAACGGCGCCCACCACAGGTGCCGAGGCGCCAGGTGCAGGCGGCGGCTGGCCCACAGCGCGAACAGGGGGTAGCCAAGCAGGCCGAAGCCCAGCAGGTAGATTTGCAGGAACGGCTCGAAACCGGTCACGCGCAGGCCGTACTGGTAGACATCCAGGCACAGCAGCGACACCAGGCATACCCAGGGTAACCAGACGTAGAAGCGATAGGGGGGCGCACAGCTCACAGGCATGAGCCGAACGATTCGATGAATGATGAGTTGCCCATGCCGCTCCCTCCCTGGAACACCGCCGCGCGGGTGTGGGCGGCGGCGTATGCTAGTCACAAGCACGGGGCACGGCAATAGCGCACTGCGCGGTGGGTTCCTCGCCGGCATTGCCGGCGAAGAGCCGCCACACAAACAAGAACGGGCACCTTGTAGAGGTGCCCGCTCTTCAATGCAATCAGTAGCCCACGGCCTTACGGATTGACGCTGTCCTTGAGGAACTTGCCTGGCTTGAACGCCACGGTGTTGCTGGCCTTGATCTTCACCGGCTCGCCCGTCTGAGGGTTCTTGCCGGTGCGCGCGCCACGGTGGCGCTGCAGGAACGTGCCGAAGCCTACCAGGGTGACGCTGTCTTTCTTGTGCAGCGCGTTGGTGATTTCTTCCAGTACGGCATTGAGCACGCGGTTGGCCTGCTCCTTGGTAAGGTCGGCTTTCTCGGCAATGGCTGCGGCGAGTTCTGGTTTACGCATGGTGAAGCCCCTCTGACGGATTTTTTGTTGTTATGCCGTGCTGCCTTGCAGGCAGCGCCTAAGGCACCGCAGGCTCTAAACTGCGGCAGACGGGTGTGAGAATGGCACGCCGCCAGTGGCCGCGCCAGTCTCTGGGCGGCCATTGTTCAGGCAATGGCAGGGTATATCCGACAGAACGACAGCTATTTATGCCAGCAACGGCGGAAGTTGACGGTTCAGCGCCAGCTTTTCCATCACTGCCGTACCGGTCAATACATAGCCCAGCAGTTGGCCATCGGCATCCCGGCAGAGCACCTTGATGTCGCTGCCCTGCCCTTCGACCTGCCACTGGCCTTCGCGGGCGCGTGGCGGCGGTGAAACGACCAGCGGGCATACCGGGGTCTTCACCGTGATGGGCATAGGCCCATAGCTGACCACCGTCGGATTGCCCGCCAGGGTCTGCGCCAGCGCGCGCGCGCAGGCCATCAGCGGCATCACGTACAGCAGGTTGATGCCGTCGACCTCGGCACAGTCGCCCAGGGCATGGATATTGGCGTGCGAGGTGCGCAGGTGGCGGTCGACCACCACCCCGCGATTGACCTGCAGGCCAGCGGCGGCAGCCAGGTCGATACGGGGGCGCAGGCCGATGGCCGATACCACCAGGTCGCAGACGATCACACTGCCATCGGACAGATGCGCTTGCAGGGCATCGGCCGAACGTTCCAGGCGGGTCAGCACCGGGCCCAGGTGAAAGCGCACACCAAGCCCTTGCAGCCCAGCCTGCACCGCAGCCGCGGCGGCCGGGTGCAGCAGGGTCGGCATGACCTGCTCGCAGGGAGCGACGATGTCGATCTCGAAGCCACCCAGGTGCATGTCGTTGGCGAACTCGCAGCCGATCAGCCCGGCCCCCAGAATCAGTACCCGGCGCTTGCCGGCCGCCGCGGCGCGAAAGCGCGCGTAGTCTTCGAGGTCGTTGATCGGGAAGATCGCATCGGCTGCGTCGCCCTGCACCGGCACCTGGATGGTCTGCGCGCCCAGCGCCAGCACCAGGTCGCGGTACGGCACCTGCTCCTCGCCGATCCACAGGCGCTTGTGGCCCGGGTCGATGCCGCTGATGCGTGTATGGGTACGCACCTGGGCCTTGAGCTGCTCGGCCATGGCCCCCGGCTCGGCCATGCTCAGACCGTCGGCGTCCTTGTCCTTGGCAAAGCCGGTGGACAGCATCGGCTTGGAATACGAGCGACCATCATCGGCGCTGATCAGCAGCAACGGCGTCTCGCCGTCGAGCTTGCGAAATTCGCGGGCGAGGTTGTAGCCCGCCAGCCCCGTACCGACAATCACCACCGGATCGCTCATGCCTTCATCCCTTCCCTGTATAAAAAATGATCAGTTGATTTCGATCATCTCGAAATCCATCTTGCCCACACCGCAGTCCGGGCACAGCCAGTCTTCCGGCACGTCCTGCCACAAGGTGCCCGGCGCAATGCCGTCATCCGGCCAGCCATCGGCCTCGTTGTAGATAAGCCCGCATACCACGCATTGCCACTTCTTCATGATCGCTCTCCCTCCAGTAATCCAGACGCACATCGGTTGTGATCATTACAGTCTTGGCGCTGCATGGATCGTCAGGGGGCTTTGTACTGAGGCTGGTGGCGCGATGCAAGCGCAACCGGCAAACATGCTAAGCTCGGCGCCTCACTGGCTTGTAACCGCATACCTACCGTGCCGTACGAAACCTCGCAAGTGCCCGCGCCACACTGGCTGCAGCAGCAAACGCCGCTGGCCGCAAGCGCCGACCCCCTTACCGCCGACTGGCTGTTCGACCAGGGCTCGTTGACCCGCCGCCTGACCCGATTATCCGCCGATCACTTCAGCGTGACCCCCCTGTACGAGGGCTGGCAGCCGCTGCGCGCCGACGAGTGCACCAGCCTCGGCCTGGCCCCGGGCAGCGAAGGCTGGGTGCGCGAGGTGTACCTGCGCGGGCATGGCCAGCCGTGGGTGTACGCACGCAGTGTGGCCGCGCGCAGCGCCCTGCAGCAGGGCGGCCTGGACATGGAAGCGCTGGGCAGCCGTTCGCTGGGCGAGTTGCTGTTCTGCAGCCCCGGGTTTGCCCGCCAGGCCATCGAGGTGTGCCACTACCCTGCCGCCTGGTTGCCCCGCGAGCAGCGCCATGACGGCCTGTGGGCACGCCGTTCGCGGTTCGACCAGGGTGAACTGAGCATCCTGGTGGCCGAGATCTTCCTGCCCGCCCTGTGGCAGGCCACCGACACCCGCCTGGAGGACCGCTGATGTACCTGAGCCTGCTCAAGTCGCTCAATCGCCTGCACCCCCGGGCGTGGGACTTCATCCAGCTCAGCCGCATGGACAAGCCGATCGGCATCTACCTGCTGCTGTGGCCCACCCTCACGGCGGTATGGATCGCGGCCAAAGGCACGCCCACCGTGGCCAACGTGCTGATCTTCCTGCTCGGCGTGGTGCTGATGCGCGCCGCGGGCTGCGCGATCAACGATTTTGCCGACCGCAAGGTCGACGGTCACGTCAAGCGCACCGCCGAACGCCCGCTGGCGGCCGGACGCATCAGCGGGCGCGAGGCGCTGGTCCTGTTCGCGACCCTGGTGGGGCTGAGTTTCGTGCTGGTGCTGTGCACCAATGCGCAGACGGTATGGCTGTCGTTCGGCGCCGTGGCGCTGGCAGCCTGCTACCCGTTCATGAAGCGCTACACCTATTACCCGCAGGTGGTGCTGGGCGCGGCCTATTCATGGGGCATCCCCATGGCCTTCACCGCCGCCACCGGCGAGCTGCCGGCCATCGCCTGGCTGCTGTACATCGCCAACCTGCTGTGGACCGTGGGCTACGACACCTACTACGCGATGGTCGACCGCGACGACGACCTGAAGATCGGGGTCAAGTCCACCGCGATCCTGTTCGGCGAAGCCGATCGCGCCATCATCCTGACCTTGCAACTGCTGTCGCTGGGCTGCCTGCTGATGGCCGGCAACCGCTTCGAGCTGGGTGGCTGGTTCCACCTGGGGCTGGTAGGCGCGGCGCTGTGCTTCGCCTGGGAATACTGGTCGACCCGCAGCCTGGATCGCGACGCCTGCTTCAAGGCCTTCCTGCACAACCACTGGGCCGGGCTGCTGGTGTTCATCGGCGTGGTACTGGACTACGCCCTGCGCTAGCCGCCCTCGGGGGCGGCCGCGCAAGGCCGGCCTCATGGCTTGGCGGCGTGCCAGACGTCCTTCATGCCGTCGCCGGTCATGTCACCGCCCTTCTTGTCCTTGACGAAGGTGTACAGCGGCTTGCCATCGTAGGCCCACTGCATCGAGCCGTCTTCGCGCTTGATCTGCGTCCACTTGCCCTCGGCGGCGTCGCCCGCCATGGCCTTGAGGGGCGGCCAGTTCTTGGCGCAGTCGTCATTGCACATGGATTTGCCGCCGGCATCCTTGTCGAAGGTGTACAGCGTCATGCCGGCAGAATCGACCAGCACGCCGTTCTTCTCCATCCCCGGCGCGGCCGCTGCCACCCCCGGCAGGGCCAGTGCTGCAACAGCAAAGAGAGCCATCCAGTTCAGCGTATGTCGTGTCATTGGATTCACCGTTTTTGGTGATGGGTGGGAGCTAAAGCCTAGCTCAGCCAAGGAATGTTGCCGCCAGGCCACACGACCTGTCACACGACTGCAATAATTCCGTTATCTAATGCGGGCCAAGACACCTTAATGGGAAGAGGTTTGAGCATGGTTGGCAGGAACATTCTGATCGTTGACGACGAGGCGCCGATTCGCGAGATGATCGCCGTTGCATTGGAAATGGCCGGCTACGACTGCCTGGAGGCGGAAAACTCGCAGCAGGCCCATGCCATCATCGTCGACCGCAAGCCCGACCTGATCCTGCTCGACTGGATGCTGCCGGGCACTTCGGGCATCGAACTGGCGCGGCGCCTCAAGCGCGACGAGCTGACCGGCGACATCCCGATCATCATGCTCACCGCCAAGGGTGAGGAAGACAACAAGATCCAGGGCCTGGAAGTCGGCGCCGACGACTACATCACCAAGCCGTTCTCCCCGCGCGAACTGGTGGCCCGCCTCAAGGCCGTGCTGCGCCGTGCCGGCCCCAGTGATGGCGAGGCCCCGATCGAGGTCGGCGGCCTGCTGCTCGACCCGATCAGCCACCGCGTGACCATCGACGGCAAGCCTGCCGAGATGGGCCCTACCGAATACCGCCTGCTGCAGTTCTTCATGACCCATCAGGAGCGCGCCTACACCCGTGGCCAACTGCTCGACCAGGTATGGGGCGGCAATGTGTACGTGGAGGAGCGCACCGTCGACGTGCATATCCGCCGTCTGCGCAAGGCGCTGGGTGAAGCCTACGAAAATCTGGTACAAACCGTGCGCGGCACGGGATACCGGTTCTCAACCAAGAGTTGAGAACACGGCAAGCTACAAGCCTCAAGTAAGAGCAAAAGCAAACGCAGATCCGCTTCAATCTTGCAGCTTGCCGCTTGCAGCTTGCAGCGGGTCCTAAGGACCCACCGTGAACCAAAACTGGCATGGCACCCTGATTCGCCACATGCTGCTGCTGACCACCGTCTGCCTGCTGGCCGGGCTGATCAGCGGCCATTACGGCTGGAGCCTGGCCCTGGGCCTTGGCGTGTATCTGGGCTGGACCCTCAAGCAACTGCTGCGCCTGCACGACTGGCTGCGCCAGCACAAACCCGACGAGGCCCCGCCCGACGGCTATGGCCTGTGGGGCGAGGTGTTCGACAGCATCTACCACCTGCAACGCCGCGACCAACGCGTGCGCGGGCGCCTGCAGGCAGTTATCGACCGCGTGCAGGAGTCCACCGCCGCCCTCAAGGATGCGGTGATCATGCTCGACAGCGACGGCAACCTGGAGTGGTGGAACCGCGCCGCCGAGACCCTGCTGGGGCTCAAGACCCCACAGGACAGCGGCCAGCCGGTCACCAACCTGGTCCGCCACCCGCGCTTCAAGGAGTACTTCGAACAGGAGAACTACCTCGAGCCGCTGGAAATCCCCTCGCCCATCAGCGACCGCCTGCGCATCCAGCTGCACATCACCCGCTACGGCAACAACGAACACCTGATGCTGGTGCGCGACGTGACCCGCATCCACCAGCTCGAACAGATGCGCAAGGACTTCGTCGCCAACGTCTCCCACGAGCTGCGCACGCCACTGACGGTGATTGCCGGGTACCTGGAGACCCTGCTCGACAACGTCGAGGAGGTGAACCCGCGCTGGGTGCGGGCCCTGACCCAGATGCAGCAGCAAGGCGTGCGCATGCAGACGCTGCTCAACGACCTGTTGCTGCTGGCCAAGCTGGAGGCCACCGACTACCCCTCCGACAACCAGCCGGTGGCCATCGACAGCCTGCTGCAGTCGATCAAGGGCGATGCCCAGGCCCTGTCCGGCCAGCGCAACCAGCGCATCACCCTGGACGCCGAGCCGGGCGTGCGCCTCAAGGGCAGCGAGGCGGAACTGCGCAGCGCGTTCTCCAACCTGGTGTTCAACGCCGTCAAGTACACCCAGGATGAAGGCCAGATCCGCATCCGCTGGTGGGCCGACGCCCAGGGCGCGCACCTGAGCGTGCAGGACTCGGGCATCGGCATCGACCCCAAGCACCTGCCACGCCTGACCGAGCGTTTCTACCGCGTCGACTCCAGCCGCAACTCCACCACCGGCGGCACCGGCCTTGGCCTGGCGATCGTCAAGCACGTACTGCTGCGCCACCGCGGCCGGCTGGAGATCAGCAGCGTACCGGGCCACGGCAGTACCTTTACCTGCCATTTCGCCCCCGTTCAAGTGGCAACCCGCACCGTTTCCTGAGCGACCGCCCTTTAAATTTGCGCAGTCAGCCGCTACATTGGCTGACTCGCGCCAGTACCTGCTGGCATTGCCACACTCCCTTATTTCAGAAGACGGACCCCGTAAAACTCCATCATGGACCCTTCCCCTGGTATCACCCTCGCTTCACTGTTCGCCGATTTCGGCATGATTCTTTTTGCTCTGCTGCTGGTTCTGCTCAACGGATTCTTCGTTGCGGCCGAGTTCGCCATGGTCAAGCTGCGCTCGACCCGGGTCGAGGCGATTGCCGGCAAGAACGGCTGGCGCGGGCATATCCTGCGTACCGTACACAGCCAGCTGGACGCCTACCTGTCGGCCTGCCAGCTGGGCATCACACTGGCCTCGCTGGGCCTGGGCTGGGTCGGCGAGCCGGCCTTCGCGCACCTGCTCGAGCCGCTGCTGGCGGCGGTGGGCGTGCAATCGCCCGAAGTCATCAAGGGCGTATCGTTCTTCAGCGCCTTCTTCGTGATCTCCTACCTGCACATCGTGGTCGGCGAGCTGGCGCCCAAGTCCTGGGCCATTCGCAAGCCCGAACTGCTGTCGCTGTGGACGGCGGTGCCGCTGTACCTGTTCTACTGGATGATGTACCCGGCCATCTACCTGCTCAACGCCAGTGCCAACGCCATCCTGCGCATCGCCGGCCAGGGCGAGCCCGGCCCGCACCACGAGCACCATTACAGCCGCGAGGAACTCAAGCTGATCCTGCACTCCAGCCGGGGCCAGGACCCCAGCGACCAGGGTATGCGCGTACTGGCCTCGGCGGTGGAGATGGGCGAACTGGAAGTGGTCGACTGGGCCAATTCCCGTGAAGACATGGTCAGCCTCGACGCCCATGCGCCGCTCAAGGAGATCCTCGCGATGTTCCGCCGGCACAAGTTCAGCCGCTACCCGGTGCTCGACGCCGAAAGCGGCGAATTCGTCGGCCTGCTGCACATCAAGGACCTGCTGCTGGAACTGGCCGCGCTGGACCACCTGCCCGAGTCGTTCAACCTGGCCGAGCTGACCCGCCCGCTGGAACGCGTATCGCGGCACATGCCGCTGTCGCAGCTGCTGGAGCAGTTCCGCAAGGGCGGCGCGCACTTTGCCCTGGTCGAAGAGGCCGATGGCAAGGTGATCGGCTACCTGACCATGGAAGACGTGCTCGAAGTGCTGGTGGGCGACATCCAGGACGAACACCGCAAGACCGAGCGCGGCATCCTCGCCTACCAGCCCGGCAAGCTGCTGGTGCGCGGCGACACCCCGCTGTTCAAGGTCGAGCGCCTGCTGGGCGTGGACCTGGACCATATCGAGGCCGAAACCCTTGCTGGCCTGGTCTACGAGACGCTCAAGCGCGTACCGGAAGAAGAAGAGGTGCTGGAGGTCGACGGCCTGCGCATCATCATCAAGAAGATGAAAGGGCCCAAGATAGTGCTGGCCAAGGTGCTCAAGCTCGATTGACGCGCCTTACGGGTTGCCGGCGGTAAAGCTCGGCAGCCCGCCGATGGGCTGATTGAACTGGTACGGGATCGACTCCAGCGCCAGCCCCACGTTGCGCTGCACCACGAAATGCAGGTGCGGCCCGCTGCTGTTGCCGGTGTTGCCGGACCTTGCCAGCGGCGTGCCATAGGCCACCCGCTGGCCTTCGCTGACCACCACCGACCCGCGCATCAGGTGCAGGTACACGCCCATGGTGCCGTCGGCATGCAGAATCCGCACGAAATTGCCTGCCGGGTTGGTACCGCGCCCGCTCTGGGTGTTTTCCGTCTTGATCACCACCCCTGCCCGCGCCGCGATGATCGGCGTGCCTTCGGGCATAGCGATGTCCATGGCATAGCGGCCCTTGGGGCCGAAGTGGCTGTAGGTGCCATTGGGGCCCTGGGTGAGGCGGAACGGGCCGCCGCGCCAGGGGAACGGGTAGCGATAGGCCTGGGTGCGCTGGGCGGGGTTGCCCAACGTGTAGTTGAACTGCTCGCGGTAGCTGACCGGGGTACCGGGCTTGCGCGCACCGAGGGCAGTGAGCAGCAGCGTGGAACGGGCCGGCACCACCCGCCGGACGATGCGCGGCGCCAGGTTCTGCACGTTGCCCAGGCGCTCCAGGCGCAGTTCCACTTCGACCGGGGCATGCAGCTCGTTGCGGGCACTGAAACGCACGCCGTCGGCGTACTTGCTGACCTGCAACTGCACCTGCTGGCCCAGCTGCTCGACCATGCGATCACGGAACACCAGTGCGCGGGCGCCGGGGCTGGGGCGATCGGAATAGGACACCACGCCGTCGGCGTCGGTGTTCTTGTAGATGGTCATGGCCCAGCTCGGGCCGGCAGCCAGCAACAGGGCGCAGAACAGTAGCAGGTGTGGCGGCATCGGTAGTGGCCATCTGACAGGTTAGCTGTGAGCAAGCCTAGCAGGGGAATATGGAGGGCGTGTTGCGGGGAGTGATGCGGGGTATGGCAGGCGATCAGTGGTGTGTCCTTCGCCGGCAAGGCCGGCTCCTACGGCTGTAGGAGCCGGCCTTGCCGGCGAAGAGGCTGCGAG
>OLII01000046.1_pt1 | contig 39040 bp, 38 predicted proteins | sample 1609481 | NCBI WGS metagenome assembly OLII01 (sample SAMN05416859, study PRJEB24817) | seawater metagenome | isolation source: Sea water | place: Canada:Atlantic | collected 2013-11 | reverse complement strand
ATCGTAAAGACTTAATGAACACCAGAGTAAAAGTGGAAACTAAAGACGAAATATCTAGAATTAAAGCACTTCAAAAAGAGATTGAACAGCTTAAAAAACTACTTCTTAAAAAGGACCTTGATGCTATGGTAGAAGAATCTTATTTAGAAGTAGCTGCAGAAGATTTAGGCTACAAATCTATTGCTGAATTAAAAAAAAAGTTAAGTATAAAGCCTTAATTAAAACTAAAGAGAAGTCAAAGGGGTTTGCTTCTTTAACTACTATATCTAATTGTTTTGGACTTAAACGTAATGCTTATTACAAGCATAAAGAAAGAGCTGATAGGCGTTTACACCTAGAACAACAGATTATAGATATTGTTAGAAAAAGACGCAAATCTCTTCCTAGAGAAGGTGTGAGAAAACTTGTGAAATCGTTAAATATAGATTTTAATAAAGCCAATATTAAAATTGGCAGAGACACGCTGTTTAATGTACTTAGAAAACACCAAATGTTAACACTTAGAAGGAAAACCAGCGCCAGAACAACCAATTCATATCATCGTTTTTATAAGTACAATAACATTATTAAAGATATAGAAATAACAAGACCTAATCAGGTCTGGGCATCTGATATCACATACATTAGAACCGTAAAAGGATTTTGTTATCTAGCATTAATAACTGATATGTATTCTAGGAAAATAGTGGGTTACGATCTTAGTGATAGCTTGGAACTAAAAGGATGTGTGAGAGCACTAAATAAGGCCATATATCAAGCTAAAAATATTAAAGGACTCATACATCATTCAGATAGAGGAATACAGTATTGTGTATGTAGTCAAATAAAAATGAACTTTTTCGCTCAAAATTTAAGAGCTGTTTCTGCTAATTTAGTTAAAAATTTTGATACTGTTTTTTTCTAGCTTTCAAAGTGCTATTTTTTGTCATTTTTCGTTTTCTTAATTTTCTTTCGGCTGTTCCAAAATATACGTCTGCTGGAGTTACATTTTTCAAAGATTCATGATAGCGTTCATAATTGTAATACTGAACAAATTCTTTCATTTTTTCTTCTAATTGTCCAGGGCTAAAGTAATTATCAAGTTTTACAATGTTTTTCATTGATCTATGATAACGTTCAATTTTGCCCTGAGTTTGAGGATGTAATGGTCTTCCTCTGATATGTTTCATATTTTTCTCTCCGATATAGTCTGCTAACTCGTGTGAGATGTAACAAGACCCATTGTCTGACAACAACCTAGGCATTGATTTTTCATTAACTCCAGAAAATGCAATAGCTGCATCGATTGTATTGGTGACATCTTCTGCTCTCATTGTTGAACAAAGCTTCCATGTAACAATGTAACGACTGTAATCATCCAAAATAGTTGATAAATAATACCAACCCCAACCAAATATTTTGAAATAAGTAAAATCAGTTTGCCACATTTGATTCACGGCAGTTGTTTTATCGTGAAAACTATCCGAAGCACTCATTATTCTAAATGAAGGCGATGATATGAATCCATTTTCCTTTAAAATCCGATAGACACTTGACTCGCTGATATAATAGTTGTAATTATCCGTAATATGCCAAGCAACCTCCCTAGAAGATAACTCAGGCTTTTCTAACGCAATTTCAACTACTTTGTCTCTATCGACGATACTTATCTTATTCCACGTCCCAACTCTCTCTGATTTCTTACGAGCTAGACCTTCAAAGCCTTTTTGGATATATAAATTATACCAATTATAAAAGGTTGTCTTATTGATTTAAAGCTCTTTGAGTGTTCGGTTTATTCCAAGATCAGACTGCTCAACAAGTTGTATTATTTCGTACTTTTCTGATTGACTATAGTGCATATACTTCTCTCTTTTTACTCGTCTCCACGTAAGTTTTTTTTCAGAAACCGAACTTCTAGAGAAAGCTCTACAACCAACTCTTTTAAAGTACCATTCTCACTTTTGAGTTCGTGAACCTCCGATGTGTTAGCTTCTCGCATCGTATCTCCATTTAGCCTGCGCTTTCCTGCTTCCATGAAATCTTTGGACCATTTGTAGTAATTAGCTTGATGGATGCTTTCTTTTCGACACAATTCTGCAATGGTCGTTTCACCACGCATTCCTTCAATAATAATCCTGATTTTGTCTTCTGAATTGTAAGCTTTTCTTGTCTTACGTTTTAAGTCGCTAATTAAAGCACTGGCACTTTTCTTGTTTTTCATCATTTAAGATTTAAAGGTTTGTAAAAATAATAAAACCTATCTCTTATATTAAAGTGATAATTAGTTCACTTTTTGCTGACGTTATACAACGCAGTCAAGAAAAAAGGCTTCGTTCTATAATTTATTATATTAAAACAGAACTTTAAGTATTTATGTTTCGTAACCAAGCATTTTTGAGAACGGCTTGCCAATTAAAATAAATAGAATACCAAGAAAAACTTATTTCTAAATGTATTCAATGTCGAATCGGAATCCAGAAGAACAGAAAAAACCACAAAAAAGACTAGAATATATCGGAAAGAATGTTCGGATTTCGAGAACCGGTGGCTTTGCTGTAAGGAAAACATTTAAGAAAGATGGGGTTGGCAACCCTAAATACAAAACATGGTATCCGTTTGCATAAACGTCTATTTAAGGGTGCCCGAATGGGGTTTCAAAACGGAAATTTTCAATTTATTGGAAGATATTATAGTGGTCCTTTTAATTTTAATGTTTCAAAAACTGGTGTTTCTTCATCCATAAAAAACAAGAGAGGGCTTACAACTTTTTTAAGCCAAATGGCCTTTGTAAGTTCAAATTCATCATTTAGATGGATTACAAATTACACTTCTGAAGAGTCAAATTTTGTGTCATTTTCTATAAAGTTAATCTTAGAAGTAGTTCCTGGGACATTGCTAATGCATACAAATATTTTCATCTCAAAATAAGATTTAAAGTTTTAGTTATGAATTTATTTATTTATAATTTTCCAAAAGTTTATACTGTTCTATAATTGCAGCTTTGAATTCCATTTTTAAATCAGATACTAAATCCATTACACTTGGTGAATTTGAAATAGTAGCAACACCTTGACCTGCCGACCAAATGGTTGCCCAAGCTTTAGCCTCGTCTTTGTTAGCCGTTAACTCTTCTTTAAAATCTACTTTTTCTTTTCTGGCTAACATGTCTTCCGTAATACCTATAGCATTTAGACTGGGTGCTAAAAAGTTTGCAGAAACTCCAGAAACTGCTGCTGTATAAACAATATCATTAGCACCACAATCAATAATCATATCGCGGTAGGCTTTTGGTGCTTTGCTTTCTTTAGTATTTATAAAACGGGTCCCCATATATGCTAAATCAGCTCCCATTTGCATGGCAGAAGCGATGTCTCTTCCGGTACTAATACATCCAGCTAGTAATATGGTTTTTTTGAAGAATTTTTTTATTTCTGACACCAATGGCATCGGATTGATAGTTCCTGCATGGCCACCTGCCCCAGCTGCTACTAATATTAAACCATCTACTCCGGCTTCTGCTGCTTTTTCTGCATGACGCTTTTTAATGACGTCATGAAACACCAACCCCCCATAATTATGGACTGTTTCTACCAATTCTGAGACAGCGCCAAGAGAGGTAATGATTAAAGGAACTTTGTGCTTAACACATAGTGCTAAATCTGCTTCTACTCTTGGGTTAGAATGATGTACAATTATATTAACACCAAAAGGTGATGCTTTTTTCCCTGTTTCTTTTTCAAAAGCAAAAAGTACTGTTTTTATTTCGATAAGCCATTCCTCAAAGCCTTCTGATGTTCTTTGATTTAAAGCGGGAAATGTACCAATAATTCCGTTCTTGCAGCACTCTATTACCAATTGAGGTCCTGAAATTAAAAACATTGGTGCTGCAATTACTGGCAACGATAGTTCTTTAATAAATGATGCTTTACTCATTTTCTATATATTTATTTTAAAGTACTCAAATTGAAAGCGGCTTGACTGCTTTAAACTGCAGCCTGCCTTCGTTAGGATTTGTAATAAAAATCCTTTTTTAAAGTCGTTTTCCTCAAAAAAGATTATCAAGAAAAGCCCTACCCTTGTGTAAACCTCAAAATTACTATTTATTTTTATTAGATAACTTCAAATAATCCAGCAGCACCCATTCCACCACCAACACACATTGTACTTACTACATATCTAGCACCCCTGCGTTTTCCTTCAATTAAAGCATGCGCAACCATTCTAGATCCGCTCATTCCGTATGGGTGTCCAATAGAAATAGCTCCTCCATTTACATTTAATAGATTGTCATCTATACCTAATCTCTCTCTGCAGTATAAAACTTGCACGGCAAAAGCCTCATTGAGTTCCCAAAGCCCGATATCATTAATTGTTAAACCATGTTGTTTTAATAACTTTGGGATTGCGAAAATTGGACCAATACCCATTTCATCTGGCTCACAGCCAGCAACAGCTATCCCTCTATAAATTCCTAAAGGTGTTATATTTTGTTTAGCCGCTAAAGAACTTTCCATTAAAATGCATGCTGAAGCACCGTCTGATAATTGACTGGCATTTCCAGCTGTAATCACGCCACCATCAATAACCGTTCTTAACCCAGAAAGGCCATCCATGTTTGTTGTAGGCCTGTTTCCTTCATCTTTGGATAAAGTAACATCGTGGTATGTAATTTCTTTAGTTTCCTTATTCATTACGCCCATATTGGTTGTGGTTGCAATAATTTCTTGGTCGAATTTACCAGCTTCTTGAGCAGCAGCAGTTCGCATTTGGCTTTGGTAACTATATTCATCTTGTTGTTCTCTTGATATGCCATAACGCTTAGCAACGATCTCTGCAGTTTGAAGCATTGTCATATAAACATTTTTGTGCTGAGCCACTAAGGCTTTATCCACAGCTCTGTAAAAGTTGGCTTTTTCATTTTGCACCAAACTAATAGATTCTAATCCACCACCAATAACAATATTATGACCGTCAGTAATAATTTGTTTTGCAGCTGTTGCAATGGCCATCATTCCAGACGAACATTGTCTATCTATAGTCATTCCACTAACTGTTACAGGTAATCCGCCAGCCAATGCTGCCAATCTTCCGATATTTTGTCCAGAAGTGCCTTGTTGCATAGCACAGCCCATAATAACATCATCAACTTGTTCTGGGTCAATTCCCGCTCTTTTTACAGCTTCACGAATAGCAAAACCTCCTAAAGTTGGTGCTGTTGTATTATTATATACACCTCGGTAAGCCTTACCAATAGGTGTTCTTGCTGTTGAAACAATTACTGCATCTTTCATTTAGTTTATATTTTAATTAGTATTATTTATTCTGAAACTTTCAAAACCAAGGTTGTTCACCGAGTAATCGCATTTGTCCTTTCCTCTTTTTATTCTAACGACTCTGCACCCTTTTAGTTTAGCAATTTGACCAACCAAACTCTCACCAGCGCCAGCCGCTGCAGAAACTAAAACTTTATTGCCTTCCTTAATGATTTAAGCAATCCATGTGGCCTTTGTGCTAATACTATTTACTGATTCTTTAGTTTGATATTTCTCCCTTTATATTAATCATATATTCTTTATATCGCATTTTTCCTCTTTCTGTTAAATGAGGGAAAATCAATGCATAACTCATTTCCAAACCCTCTATTATTGAATAATTTTCGGAGCCTCTAATTTTGTTTTGTGCAAACCAAAAATGACTATTTACCCATATTTGTTCAACTAATTTATCATAAAGACCAGGAAAATCTTCTGGCTCAGGCTTAAAGTACCCCATGCCTATAGAGAGGTAGTTTAAGTTTTTAATGATTTGCATGGACTGGTTTATTTGCTTCTGCATTTCATTTTTTAATATTGGATACGATTGTAAAATATTGTAGGTATCTAAATAAAAGAACATAAATTCTTTTTCAAATTCTAAATATATTCTGGGTATTTCAAGCGCCATTCTTCCTTTATTAATTAAGACACTGGTTTCAGACATTCTTTTGTCTAGATTAATGACCATATACTCACAAACTGCAAAAACTAAATCTTGTTTTGTCGCAAAATGGTAATTAAAATTACTTAAACTAATGGACGCTGATTTTGCGATGTCTTGATTTATGACGTTGGCAATTCCGTATTTATTAAAAAGCTTTATAGTCGCAAGAATAATTTTTTTTTTAGTTGTATTCATAGTGTTATATTTACAAATATAATAACTCTTATATTAATAAAGAAACAATTGTTTGTATATTTAATACTAAAAATATAAATAAATCAATTTAAAATATTAGTTTTACAAAAACATCAATACTTATGAAACTATCTAAAGGCATAAAATTACTCTATGGATTTGGCTTTTCGGCACAGGGAATAAAGGACGGACTCTTTCAAATTTTTTTATTCTTTTATTTTAGTCAAGTATTAGGTTTAGGCGCAGGTCTCACAGGTTTAGCAACCATCATTGCTTTATTTTTTGATGCAATTTCAGACCCTTTAGTTGGCGTTTTATCTGACCGATGGAAATCAGAAAGATGGGGAAGACGCCATGGGTTTATGGTAATTTCAGCAATACCGTTAGGTGTTTTTATTTACTTATTATTTTCACCACCTTCTGATTTAGATCAAGTAGGCTTATTTTTATGGTTAACCACATTTACAATCTTAGTAAGGGTATCACTCACATTATTTCAAGTACCAGGCATGTCTCTTGGTGCAGAATTATCTGTAGATTACAATGAACGAACCTCGATAACAAGCTATCGAGTTATGTTTGTCGCCTTAATGTCAACTTTAATAATTATTATTGGATTTGTAGTGTTTTTTGTACCGTCGGAAAAATACGCAAGAGGTTTGATGAACCCAGAAACTTACCCAAAGTTTGCAATGTTCTGTGGGTTTTTAATCATACTATCTATTATTGTTAGTGCTTTAGGAACAAGAAAAGTGATTCCCTTACTGCCGAAAGCAGCTGAAAATCAGGTGAAATTTAACCTGAAAACCTTTTTTAAAGAAGTGGCAATGATGTTTAGAATGAAATCTTATAGCACTATTATTCTTTACACAATGGTGTTGTATATAGGCATAGGTGTTGGCACGGTTTTTACTACCTATTTTATGGAGTATTATTTTCAATTTACCGAGACTCAAATGGCCTTACTTCCTATTGCATCTGGAATAGGCGGTATCTTAGCACTCTTTTTAGCATCAATATTAGGTGAAAAATTTGATAAAAAAAGAGCTGTCTTATATAGTACAATTGCCTTTAGCATTTTGTTTAGTCTGCCTTATAATTTACGATTATTAGGAATGTTTCCAGAAAACGGAGAGGCATCATTAATTCTAATTTATTTTGTTTGCATATTATTTGCATATATGTTTTTATGGATTGTCTTAAGCATAGTAGGCTCTATGATGGCCGATGTTGTGGATGAGTTTGAATTAAAAACAAACAACAGAAATGAAGGTTTATTCTTCTCTTCTATGTCTTTTGCTTATAAATGCACTGTTGGTTTGGGATATTTTATTGCTGGCGTACTTCTAGAGATTATCGCTTTCCCTAAACAAGTGGGTGTTGAAGATGTGCCTATAAAAGCCATAGAAGGTCTTGGGTTTATTGGCGGGCCGGTTTTAATGTCTACCTACCTAATAGCTATTATCTTTCTTATTGCATATCCAATAAATAAAAAACGTTATAACGAAATAAGAGTCGCTCTTAAAAATAAAAAATAGCGTTTGTTTATTGTCAATTTACAAAAAAAATCTTTTTAGGTAAAACTAACTTTCTCTAAATTATTAACTTATGCTTAATTAAAAAATTAAAGTGATTTTATAAATTGTTTATAAGACAATAGCCCTTTTTTAGTTAGGTATGGATAACATAAGTTAAACAAAGACTCTATCCCTTTTTTTACCAGATTATCTTCACTATTAATAATTCTTGAATTAGCAAACCAAAAATGATTATGTATCCAAATATGACGCATTAATTGATCATAAGATCCCGGATTATCTTCCGGCTCAGGCTTCATCATCCCCATACCAATAGCTAAGTAATTTAAATTCTTAATTATTTGATAAGACTCTTCTATTTGCTTTTGCACTTTTTCATTCAAATCAGGAAACATTTTTAAAATATTTGGAGTATCTAGATAAAAAAAACAAAATCGTTCTTGAAACTCAAAATAACTCTTCGTAATAGTCAGCCCTTGCCCTTCCTTAACAAGGATACTATTTCCATAAACGTTTTTTTGAAGAGTTTCGAACATTAAGTCAAAAACAGCTACAATAAGATCTTTTTTTGCCCCAAAATGGTAATTAAAATTACTCAAACTCATACCTGCTCTTTCTGCAATGTCTTGGTTTCTTACATTAGCAATGCCAGATTCGTTGTAAAGTATTACAGCCGTATTTAATATTTTCTTTTTGGTTTTGTTCATTATCTACAAATTTGAGTAAAAATAAATGAATATCAAAAATATAATGCACATTATATAGTTATTAAAATAATAATTATATATTGCATACTAATTAAATAACAAATATTATAGTTTGAATACCAAATTTATAGTTATAATGAAATATCGCCTTTAAATATGTCCATAAATAAAAAATTAGATGTGGCGGTTATTGGTGCTGGCTTTGCCGGAATAGGTGCTGGCATTAAATTGAAACAAGAGGGCATTGAGTCATTTAAGATTTTTGAACGAAGCAATGATGTTGGAGGTACTTGGAGAGATAACAACTATCCTGGCTGTGCATGTGACATTCCTTCCAACTTATATTCGTATTCTTTTGAACCCAACCCAGAGTGGTCAAGAGCTTTTTCACCCCATAATGAGATTCATGATTACCTGAAGCATTGTGTAAGTAAATATAACATAACAGCATATATACAATTCAGTACAGAGATTCAAAAAATATTTTTTGATGTTCCAAATGGACATTGGGTTATTACAGATACTAATGAAAAAATTTATTTAGCTAGAACAATTATATCTGCTTCTGGCCCCTTAAACCAGCCGCTATACCCTAAAATAAAAGGCATTAATTCTTTTAAAGGAGAATCCTTTCATTCCTTATATTGGAATCATAGTTATGATTTAACAGGCAAAAAGATAGCTATTATTGGCACAGGAGCAAGTGCTATACAATTTATTCCGGAAGTTGCTAAAGAAGCAGCGAAACTAACTGTTTTTCAAAGAACAGCTGCTTGGATTGAGCCAAAGCTTGACAGAGAGAATAGTGAACAAACTAAAAAAAGATTTAGACGCTTTCCTTCGTATCAGAAGTTTTGGAGAGAACTTATTTATTGGTTCTTGGAGCATCGAGGCAGGGCACAGTATGCGCCAAATAAAATAAGAACAAAAAGAAAAGCGGATGCTCTAAAATTTATAGAAGAATCAATTCCTGATTTGAAACTGCGTAAAAAATTAACTCCCAATTACGAAATTGGCTGCAAGCGTATTTTATTATCTAGCAATTATTATCCTGCTTTAAATAAGAAGCATGTTAGCCTGGTAACAGATGCCATTTCAGAAGTTACCAAAAAAGGAATTATTGATAACACTGGAAAATTACACGAAGTTGACGCCATTATATATGGCACTGGCTTTTACACAACAACCTATAAACATTTATATGAAGTAAAAGGAATAAATAATCAATCGCTTTTTGATAAATGGAACAAAGAAGGAGGAGAAGCTTATTATGGTATGACCGTTAACGGGTTTCCAAACTTTGTATTAATGGTTGGACCAAACACAGGTCTAGGACATAATTCCATTGTTCATATGATGGAGTCTCAACTCAATTACATTATGAGTTACTTAAAGTATTTAAATAAAAACCCAAATAGCTATTTAAATGTTAAAGAATCAATTCAAAAAGAATTTAACAAGAAAATTCAAGAACAACTAAAAACAATGATTTGGTCTGATGGTGGTTGTGATAGCTATTATTTAAAAGATAGTAATGGTAAAAACACTTCTATTTGGCCTGGGTCTACAATGTCTTATCGCAAACAAACGAAGCGAATAAATAAAACTGACTACGATATAGTATCAATTGAAACTACTAAAAAAGAAATAATATAAATGGAGCAGTTTGATTTTATGTTTTACGAGTGGGAAAAGAATTTTCCTAATCAACCATTTTTAAATCAACCATTTGGAGATACATGGGAGACTTATACTTGGGGTGAATCAGGCGAAATGGCTCGAAAAATCGCTAGCGCTCTAAAAAGTTTTAATTTACCCAAAGGCGCTCATATTGGATTGATATCAAAAAATTGTAGAGAATGGGTTATCGCAGATATCGCCATTGTTATGGCAGGCTATGTATCAGTACCTTTCTTTGCTAATCTTACTGGAGAGCAACTTCAAGAAGTAATAGAATTAGGCGACGTGAAGGCATTATTTGTCGGAAAAGTAGAAGATTGGGAAAACACAAAACAAAGCGTAAATGAGAACTTACCTGTAATTTCATTTCCCAATTATAAAGGACATTCAATTATAGATAAAGCCTTAAAATGGAAAGATATCATGAATGATTTTGAACCCTTGCAAAAAGTGCATAGGCCATTCATGAATGACATCTGGAGTATCATTTTTACATCAGGCACAACGGGAATACCTAAAGGAGTCGTAATTAATTATAAGGCTATTGAAGAGTCTAAATGGTCGGTATTAGAACTCAATCCAACAAAAACAGACCTTTATGGAGACAATAGATATTTCTCATACCTGCCATTAAACCATATTGCAGAGCGACTAGTTGTAGAATACAATTGCTTTAGATTTGGAGGCGCTATTTACTTTACAGAATCAATAGGTACCTTTTCACAGAATCTTATAGATACTAAGCCAACTATCTTTTTTGCAGTACCGCGAATTTTAACAAAATTTCAGCAAGGCATTTTGACTACAATGTCACAAGCTCATTTAGATACAGTCTTAAGTAATCCTGAACAATCAGAATTTATCAAAAAGAAACTAAGGGCTGCATTAGGATTAGATGAAACAAGGGCGCTTATCTCAGGTGCTGCGCCGTTGTCAGAATCTTTAAAAGAATGGTATACTAGTATTGGTTTACCGATTACTAATGGCTATGGGATGACTGAAAACTGTGCTATTACTACAATACTTTTTCCAGAAGAAAAAAAGCCAGGGTCAGTAGGAAAGGCTCAACCAAGAGTGAAAATTAAAATTGATAGTGAGACCGGGGAAATATTAATGCGAGGACCATTTCTAATGTCAGGCTATTATAAGCGACAAGATTTAACAGATGAATCCATTTCAGAGGGGTGGTTAAGAACTGGAGATCAAGGGCTACTTGATGATGAAGGTTATTTATTTATTACAGGTCGTATAAAAGACACCTTTAAAACAGCAAAAGGTAAGTTTATAGTCCCTGCGAAAAAAGAAGCTCCTTTTACTAAAAGTGAAGTTCTTGAACAAATATGTCTTGTAGGATTAGGTTGTCCACAACCAATGCTTTTGGTGAATTTGTCAGACGTAGGGAAATCAAAAGAAAAGAAAATTTTAGAAAATGAATTAATTCATCTTTTAAAAAATGTTAATTCTGACTTATCAAATTACCAAAAAATATCCACCCTAATTATTAATCATGAGGATTGGAGTGTTGAAAATGGTCTATTAACACCAACGCTCAAAATTAAGCGAAATGCTATTTATCAGAGATATAAAGCTAATTTAATTCAATGGCATGAAAATACCAAACAAATAATCTGGGAATAGAAAATGCTATACACATTTACCATCATCGTCTTATTAACGTTTATGCTGTATTTTACAGTTTACAATAAAGTGAAACTCCCTAAAAATATAGATTCATTAATAAACGAGGTTAAAAACGAAAGACTTCCTGAATTTGTAATAGGAAAAACAGCATTTGTAAATAATACGGGTGTAAAAATAGCCTACGAAATTATTGAAAATAAAAAACCTAACGGAGAGACAATTGTCTTAGTTAGCGGTCACGGACAATCTAAATTAATATGGCCAAGTTATTTTTATCGTCCTTTTTTAGACCAAGGGTACTCTGTTGTAAAATATGACAATAGAGGCTTAGGTGAATCAGATTGGATCATAGATTGGTCAAAAGAAAGCCCTTATACCCTAGAAGATATGGCAACAGATGCAATTGCTATTCTAGATTCCTTGAATATTGAGAAAGCTCATTTTATTGGCATGTCCATGGGTGCTATGATTTCACAGAGAATAGCAATTTCTTACCCAACCCGAATATCAACATTAACATCAGTAATGTCAACTGGTTTTTATGACGATCCAGCATTGGTCACAGTCTCTAAGAGGTTTTACAGCAACATTATTGGAATAACTCTTTTATACGGTAGAAAATTGAAAACAAATTCTCAAAAAATGAAGTTTTTTTTATCCACACAGCGTTTACTGCAAGGAAAAGGAGATAATACTATTAACGATAAAGAAATATTACAAAAAGCATATTTTGAATTAAAAGTAAGAAAAGGGTTTAACTCAAAAGTGAGTAATCAGCACACTTTTGCCATTAAAGCTTCGGGTTCAAGGTATAATGAATTGGAAAGAATAAGAGTACCATGTTTAATAATTCATGGAACTAATGACCCTTTAATAAAGATTGAACATGCTAAAAAATATGCGCAATTAATACCAAATGCTAAAACATTATTCATTAAAAAGATGGGACATGATTTACCAGAAAAATACATCCCAGATATTCATAAATCAATATTCAAAAACTTTAAAAATAAATAAATTAACTAAAACTAAAATTATGAAAGTAAAACAATATCAAAAAGCATCTTTTTTATTGATGGTAATGCTATTCTGCATCTCATTAGTTTCGGCACAAACAACTATAACAGGAACTATTTCCAATCAAGATAACGAACCTATTATAGGAGCTAATATTATTATCAAGGGTACAGCAGCAGGAACAGCTTCGGAACTTGACGGAAAGTTTAGTCTAACTTCTAAACAGGCTTTACCTTGGGATTTAGTCTTTAGCTATACCGGATATAAGTCTAAAACTGTATCTGTGACTAAGGCGAATCAATTAATTTCTGTAGTATTAGAATTAGGAACATCACTTGATGAAATCATTATTTCTGCCTCTAGGAAAGCTGAAAAAATACAAGATGCACCGGCCTCAGTTTCAGTTGTGACAGCAAAGGAAATCAAAAATCAAACGGTTGCTAACCCAATTAGTCTTTTAGAAAATACAGTGGGAGTTTCTATAGACAAACAAGGAGCAGGAAGAACTAATATAACCATGCGTGGAAGCACGGATTTATTTGCAACTTCTGTTTTCGTAATGATGGACTATAGAAGTTTAATTGGTTCTGGTTTAAGTACGTTTGATGCTAACGCAACAACGTTATTGCCAATCGATACAGATAGAGTTGAAGTTGTAAGAGGACCAGGTTCTGCATTATATGGTCCGGGTGTAACTTCTGGTGTAGTTCATTTTTTAACCAAAGACCCTTTTAAATATCCAGGTGGAACCATAGAGTTGAGTGCGGGTAATTTAAATACATTTAAGTCTAATTTTAGATATGCAGACCATAATAAAAATAAAACGTTTGGGTATAAGATTACGGCATTTACAAGTAACTCTGATGAATGGGGTTTAGATCCAAATAACGCTACAGATGCTGCAACAATTGCTCTATTTCAAGATGATATTATTGATCCAGTAGATGGAACTGTTGTAGGGTCTACTGGTGGAAACCTTAATGAAAAAGGAAAATCTTATGGAGGAACGGGCTCGTTATATTTTAGACCAGGGACGTCAGGTTTAAATATTGTAACCACAACCGGTTTTAATTACACTGAAGGCTTGTATTGGAGCTCGCAAGGTGAAGGTTATCAAGCAAATACGGACTTTTATGTTCAAGGTAGAGTAAGTTATAAAGGGTTGTTTGCACAAGCCTATTATAATACTAATAAAGAATCAGATGACCGCTCTAAAAAAGGATTTCTATACAGATCGGGTCAGTTAAGTGCTGTTAATAGAAAGCAATTTGAAGGGCAATTACAATATAATTTTGATGTAGAGTCAATTAAAACAAATTTCACAATTGGTGGAGATTATAGAACAACAGATTTAGATTCAGGAACACGTACGTTTGGGAGGTTTGAAGATGTGGATGATTACGATGTATATGGGGGTTACATTCAAACCAAAACTAATGTTACCGATAAATTAGATTTAGTCTTGGCAGCACGTTACGACGAGTTTTCCGGGATAGAAGAAAGTGCATTTGCACCTCGTGTTGCTTTAGTCTATAAAGCAAATGATAACAATACGTTTAGAGCATCTTATAACTCAGCTTTTGCGCCAAATTCGGCTATCGATCTTTATGCAGATTTATCTATTGGAAATGCTGGTGCATTTGATTTGTGGTTGCACGGTAATAATACTGAGCAAACTTTTAACAATCCGCAAACCACCTATTTTATCCCAGGCTTATCCCCAGGAGCCGGCGTTGGTATGGATGTAGGTACTGCATACGGATTTTTAACTGCTGTTATCGCGGGGCAAATTGCTAATGATCCTACTGGGCCTTTAGCTGGTTTAGCACCACTCCTACCTATTTTAGGAAGTCCAGCTTTTATTTCAGCTATTGCAGGTGCTGGGGCTTATTCAAATGGTGTGCCAATTGATGTAGATGGTAACCTATTAGCACTAGAAGGAACTCCTAAATCTACTTTGAGAGAAGAAACCACTTTTGAAATTGGTTATGTAGGTAAACTTACAGATAAATTGACAGCAAGTTTAGATATCTATAGAGTAAATAAAAAGAATTTTACGGGCTTACGTCAAATAAGTCCATTGGTGGTACTTCCAACTTTAGGTGCTGATGTTAATGCCGTATTAGTGCCAACTTTAACGGCCACATTAATAGGTCTTGGCTTTCCTGCCGATCTTGCAGAGGCTACTGCTCTCGGTGTTGCTGGTGCCTATGCGGGGACTGCCGATGCAATTACAGCACCTGGCGGAACATTACAACCATTAGGGTTAGTAGAAACAGATCAGGCCCCAGATGGAGGTCTACCACATTTAATGTATGGGTATAGAAACTTTGGAGAAGTAACGTATTACGGAGCAGATTTAGGGCTGAACTATTATTTAAATGATAATATAAAATTATTTGGAAATTACTCATGGGTAAGCCAAACATCATTTACTGGTGAGGATATTGGAGAACCAAATTCCACAGATAGATACGACTTAAATTTTTCTCAACATAGAGTGCGCATTGGTGGCAGCTATGAGCCATTCAAAGGTGTTCAAGCGGGTCTAGCTGTAAGGTATAACAGTGAATTCGAATCTTTACTAGGGGTCTACAGTGGTACAGTAGACGCAAGAACATTAGTAGACGCTAATTTAGGATATCAATTTGATAGCGGATTATTCTTCAATTTATCAGTAGATAATCTTTTTGAAAATGAATATAGAACTTTTCCTAGTATGCCAATCATTGGAAGACAATGGTTGTTTACAGCTAGATATACTTTTGGAGGTAAAAAATAATGGATAAATCAATAAAGAATAAAGTCGCTTTTGTAACTGGAGCAGCATTGGGAATTGGTCGTGCTACAGCTATCCTTTTAGCAAAAAAAGGAGCAAAAGTAATGGTGTCTGATATTAATGAAGAAGAAGGTGTTAAAACGACCAGTATCATTAACGATGCCGGTGGTTATGCCAGGTTTTTCAAATTGGATGTATCAAAAAAAGATGATGTCCAAAAGGTTTGTGAAACGATTCATTCAACGGAAGGGTCTTTGGATTTAGCCGTAAATAATGCAGGAATTGCGGGTGGTATTGGACAAATACATGAAATCCCCTTTGAGTCTTGGGAACGCATGATCTCAATTTGTTTATCAGGGGTTTTTTATTGTATGCAAGAGGAATTAAAATGTATGCTACCTAAAGGCTTTGGACGAATTGTAAATGTTTCTTCCTTAGCAGGATTAAATGGATTAGCAACGGCTGGAGATTATGTTGCAGCTAAGCATGGGGTGATTGGATTAACAAAAACTGCAGCACTAGAATATGGCGCTTTTAATGTTCGAGTAAATGCTGTTTGTCCTGGATTTATACAAACAGCTATTATGGACGATGTATCGCAAGAAGTGCAAGACTACATAACACAAGTACGAGTGCCAATGAAACGCATAGGGACAGCTAAAGAAGTAGCAGAAGCTATTGTATGGCTACTAAGTGATTCTTCCTCTTATGTAAACGGAGAAAATCTGCTATTAGATGGCGGTTTTAAGGCAGGATAAGGATTAAAAGAAATAATATAATTAAAGAAACAAAAATGAAAAGATTAGAAGGACAAATAGTAATTATCACAGGAGGGGCTAGAGGTATTGGAGAAGGAATTTGTGAGGTGTTTTGTAAAGAAGGAGCTACGGTAGCATTATGGGATGTAATGGACGGACAACCAACAGCAGATAAAATTAAAGCAAATGGAGGGCGCATCTTTTTTCAAAAAGTAGATGTAACTAATCAGGAATCTGTTGATGAAGCCGTTGCTGAAATTATTGGAAAGTATGGAAAAATAGATGTGCTTATAAATAATGCCGGAGTTATCAGAGATAAATCATTTTTAAAAATGACACGTCAAGAATGGGATACTGTCATGGCCGTTAATGTAGATTCATTATTCGTAACTGCGAAAGCTGTTGTTCCTCATATGAAAGAAGCTAAGTACGGTCGTATCATTTCTGCATCTTCAATCAATGCTTTTATAGGAGCATTCGGACAAACCAATTATTCTGCAAGTAAAGCAGCAATTGTTGGGTTTACGCACTCTTTATGCAGAGAGGTCGGGAAATATAATATTACTGTAAATGCAGTAGCACCCGGGTTTATACAATCTGAAATGACCGATTCAATGCCAGATGAAGTCGTTAAGGCCGGTATTGAAATGATTCCCGTAAAACGCATTGGGACGCCTGAAGACATGGGGTATGCTTATCTGTTTTTAGCTTCTAAAGAAGCAGGTTTTGTTAGTGGCCATACTTTGCATGCAAATGGTGGGTCTTTACCCGTTTAATTAAAAAATAGCCTAAAAAAGAATTATTAAAGTTATGGCAGAAGAGAAATTAACGGATAAAGCATATGCAACTGAAATTCCGCATTTAGAAGATGTAAAAAACTATGTTGGTAAAGAGTTAGGATTGTCCGAATGGCATACTATAACCCAAGAACAAATTAATGATTTTGGAAAAACGACAGATGATAATCAATGGATTCATGTAAATCCAGAATTAGCTGCAAAACATTCGCCCTATAAAAAACCAATTGCTCATGGATTTTTAATCCTCTCTTTGGCGTCAAAATTTTGTTTTGAAACCTTCAAGATACTAGATATTTCAATGGGACTAAATTATGGTTTAGATAAAGTGCGTTTTACTAATGCAGCTCCAGTTGATTCATTAATTAGAGCTAGGGTATCTTTATTAACCGCTGAAGACATACCTGGAGGGTTGCGCTATAAGATGATGCTCGTATTTGAACTAAAAAATCAAGAAAAACCAGCTTGCGTAGCAGAGTTTATCGCTCAAGCCTACGCAGATTCAAATAAATAGAATAATGACAATAAAAAAGCGTGATCATGAAAAACATTTTATAAAGGGTATTTCAAATACAGTATTATTCGAAGTAGAAGATGATATTGCTATTGTAACGTTAAATCGTCCTAATAAATACAATGCGATAAATCAAGATCTAGTAGATGGTTTAAATGAAGCCATTACTAAAGTTAAAAAAAACGAAGACATTCGTGCTATGGTATTAACAGGTGCTGGACGTGGGTTTAGCTCAGGAGCAGATCTAGATACCTTTGGTGTTTTGACGCCAGAAGAAGGAAGCAGACACATTATAGATACCTATCAACCCTTAATGCGCAACTTATGTAATTTAAAAAAACCAATAATAGCTGCTGTTAATGGAACTGCGGCAGGTGTTGGAGCTGTAATAGCTCTCGCTTGTGATTTTAGGGTAATGTCCGAACAAAGCGCTTTATTATATGCGTTTATCAATATAGGTTTAGGACCAGATGGTGGAGCAAGTTGGCTGTTGGCAAGGCAAGTGGGTTATAGTAAAGCATTAGAAATTGCAGTAGAAGGTCAAAAAATTAAAGGTGAAGAGTGCCACAGATTGGGGTTAACAAATAAGTTAGTTTTAGAAGATGAGCTTTTAAACAAAGCTAAAAACTGGGCTCATCGTCTTGCAAAACGACCAACAATCGCCATAGGAATTACTAAAGAAAGTATGTTTCACGCAATGAACCATGACTTATATGAAAACATTACTTATGAGGCTAAGAAGCAAGTTGCTGCTTTTAAAAGTCACGATTTAGTAGAAGGGATCTCAGCATTTAAAGAAAAGCGTTTACCTAAATTCATTGGTAAATAGAATATTAAGGATTCATTAGAATCGGTCCAAGAATAAACATTTAGATAATTTATTTTAATATACAATAAGCAATGGAAACAATGATTGACCATTTAACAGAATTTAGAAAAGAGACTAGTGCTTGGTTGGAAGAAAACTGTCCTGTAAGCATGAGAGGGCAAACTAAAGATATTGCCGAACTTTATTGGGGTGGTCGAAACTCAGACTTTACATCCGAAGATCAAAAAATATGGTTCAAAAGAATGCATGACAAAGGATGGATTGTTCCTTATTGGGATAAAAAATATGGTGGTGGAGGCTTATCACCCCTAGAAAATAAAATTTTAGCTGAAGAAATGACAAGACTAAGGTGCAAGCAACCTTTATTTAGCTTTGGAATTTCCATGTTAGGTCCTGCCCTATTAAAATTTGCCACAGAAGAGCAAAAGGGTCATTATTTAAAAGATATTGTAGATGCCAAAATACGCTGGTGTCAGGGGTATAGTGAGCCTAACGCAGGAAGTGATTTAGCAGGCCTACAGATGAAAGCAGTAGATAAAGGAGACCATTATCTCATTAACGGCTCTAAAATTTGGACCTCTTATGGTGACAATGCTGATTGGATTTTCTGTTTGGTTAGAACAAATACAGAAGTAAAAAAACAAGAAGGCATCAGTTTTTTACTGATTGACATGAATTCTGAAGGTGTAGAAGCAAGACCTATTCAATTAATTAGTGGTAAGTCAGCATTTACAGAAACCTTTTTTGACGACGTGAAAGTACCAAAGGAAAACCTGGTAGGTGAACTTAATAAAGGATGGACCATCGCAAAATATTTGTTAACACATGAACGTCAGATGATCGGTGGTATCGGTGAAGCAGATCAAAAGTTTAGCACAAGAGACGTTGTTGTAGATGCCGTTGGACTTCATAACGGTGTGCTTAATGACTCTATTCTAAGAACAGAATTGGTAACTCATGAAATGAATTTAGCGATTTATGATATGACAATTGAGCGCGCTATTGATGAGGCTAAAGCAGGTAATAACTCTGGCGCAGCATCTTCTTTGTTTAAATATTTTGGGACAGAATTAAATGTAGAAGCAATGGAAATTATTATGACAGCAGGCGGAATGGATGAATTGGCTATAGAGGGCGAAGCTACGAGTAATGGATTTATAGCGAAGCGTTTTTTAAGAAGTAAAGGAAACACTATTGAAGGTGGAACTTCTGAAATACAATTAAATATCATTTCTAAAAATATATTAGGATTACCTTCTAAATAAAAAATTATGGCATTAGTATTAAACGAAGAACAAGCTATGTTAAAAGAATCTGTAAAGGATTTTTTAAACATGAAATCGCCAATATCGGCATTAAGAGAACTAAGAGACACTAATAACCCAGATGGCTTTGACCGCTCTGTTTGGGCCGAAATGGCAGAACTAGGTCTTACAGGACTTAACATCTCTGAAGAATTTGGTGGTCTAGATTTTGGGTATATTGGCCTTGGACAAGCCCTTGAAGAAGCAGGAAGAACGTTAGCAGCATCTCCATTGGTATCTACAGTTTTATTAAGTACAACCGCCATAAATTTATGTGGTAGTGATCCCCAAAAAGCCATGTTATTACCAGAACTGGCAGAGGGAAACTTAATAATGTCATTTGCTCATGAAGAAAAAACACACCACAACCCAACACATGTTGCTACTACAGCAACACTTGACGGGGATTTTTATACAATTAACGGGTCGAAAACTTTTGTTTTGGATGGCCATGTGGCTGATAAATTTGTGGTTGTTGCAAGAGTTTCTGGGGCCGTGAATGATAAAGAAGGAATTCAACTGTTTTTAGTGGATTCCAATAGAGAAGGCATAAAGGTAAATAGAACCATGATGATGGATAATAGAAATGCAGCAAAAGTTAATTTTAGCAATACTTCTATTTCTAAAGAAAACAAAATGAATCTTTCTTGTTTTGAAGATTTAGAAAAAATCTATGCCATTGGCGCTATAGGATTAGCAGCAGAAATGTTAGGAAGTGCTCAAGAATGCTTTGAAAAAACAATAGCTTATTTAAAAGAGAGACAACAATTTGGAGTTGCTATTGGTTCATTTCAAGCATTACAGCACAGAGCGGCTAAAATGTTTATTGATATAGAGCTTTCTAAATCTGTAGTCATAAAAGCATTAAAAGCTATTGATACTAACGAAAATAATCTTACGGAAATAGCTAGTCTGGCAAAAGCAAAACTAGGTCAAACCCTTAAGCTAGTATCTAATGAAGGCATACAAATGCATGGTGGTGTTGGTATGACAGATGACGTTGAGATTGGATTTTTTATTAAAAGAGCACGTGTTGCTCAACAAACTTTAGGGGATTATAATTACCATTTAGATCGTTACGCAAAATTAAGAGGTTATTAAATTATGAAAACCAGCGCGGCAGTTTTACATAAAATGTATTTGGAGCGACCCTATACAACCTCAAGACCTCTCAGAATTGAAGAGGTAGAGTTAGATACACCTGGTTTTAATGAAGTTGTTGTAAAAATAAAAGCAGCCGGCTTATGTCATTCAGATTTGTCCGTAATTAATGGTAATCGCCCAAGACCTCTACCAATGGTATTAGGTCACGAAGCTGCTGGTGTAGTCATAGAATTAGGCGATGGTGTAAAAAAATTAAAGGTTGGCGATCATGTTGTCTTTGCTTTTTTACCATCCTGTGGTGATTGTTCCTATTGTCAAACAGGTCGTGCAGCATTATGTGAACCTGGAGCAGAAGCCAATGGAAAAGGCACACTATTAGGAGGTCATAAACGCATTCATAAAAATAACGAATATATCTATCATCATTTAGGTGTTTCTGGTTTTGCAGCACATGCTGTTGCATCTGTAGATTCTTTAGTAAAAATAGATAAGGAGATTCCTTTTGATATTGCTGCTTTATTTGGGTGTGCGGTTTTAACAGGTGTTGGTGCTGTCGTAAATACAGCGCAATTAAAATTTGGAGATAGTATCTTGATTGTTGGACTTGGAGGTGTAGGATTATCAGCTGTGTTAGGTGCAAAAGCCGCTGGAGCAAGCAAAATAATTGCAGCAGATTTAAATCCTGAAAAAAGAAAAGCAGCATTGGCTTTAGGCGCACACCATACTATAGATTCTTCAAAAGAAGGCGCATTAGAAGTATTGATGAAGCTAACTAATGGTGGTGTGGATATATCTGTTGAATTTGCTGGTGCTATTTCTGCTTTAGACTTCGCCTTTCAGAGTACAAAAAGAGGTGGAACTACAGTTACTGCTGCCTTACCACATCCAGATGCACGATTGCAATTATCACCAGTTATGTTAGTAGGGCAAGAAAAAACTTTAAAAGGTTCTTATTTAGGAAGCTGTGTTCCTTCAAGGGATATTCCGGCCTATATAGAATTATATAAATCGGGTCGTTTGGAGGTTGATAAATTAATTTCTCATACGCTTCATTTAGAAGATATTAATGAAGGTTTTGAAAGATTAGCTTCTGGTGATGCTTTGCGACAAATCATTCTTTTTGACTAATACGATAACAACTTTTAATAATGAATAAAAGCTTATTATTTGACCGTTCTTATGTTAATGGCCAATGGACCAAAGAAGGAACGGCCTCTTTCGAAGTTATGAATCCTGCGAACGGAGAAACTCTAGCAACTGTGGCCGATGGAGATGTTATTATGACCAAAAAAGCGATTGAAGCAGCGGACAGAGCCTTTAAACCCTGGAGTAAAACAACCGCTAAATACCGCGCTTCTATTCTAGAAAAATGGAACGACCTTATTATAGCACACAGTGACGAATTGGCCGATATTATGACTTTAGAGTGCGGTAAACCTCTAGCGGAGAGCAAAGGAGAAGTTGCTTATGGTGCCTCTTTTATAAAGTGGTTTGCAGAAGAAGGTAAACGCATTTATGGAGATGTTATTCCGCCACATACAGAAAACAGAAGAATCGTAGTTATTAAACAACCTATTGGTGTAGTTGCAGCTATGACACCATGGAATTTTCCATTGGCCATGATTACCAGAAAAGTTGGGCCTGCTTTAGCTGCTGGTTGTACAGTAATTATAAGACCAACGTGCGAAGCCCCACTTACAGCATTAGCATTAGTGCATTTAGCAGAACAAGCCGGATTTCCGCCTGGTGTAATTAATATTGTGGTTGGAAGCGACTCTGCAGCGATGGGAAAAGTGTTTTGTGAAAGCGAATTGGTAAAAAAAATATCATTTACAGGCTCTACTAAAATTGGACAAATTTTAATGGCACAAAGTTCAAATAGTTTAAAAAAACTCAGTTTAGAATTGGGAGGTAATGCACCATTTATTGTTTTTGAAGATGCTGATATTGATCAAGCTGTTGCCGGAGCAATGGTTTCAAAATTCAGAAATGCGGGACAAACCTGTGTATGCGTTAATCGCTTTTTAATTCATGAAAAGGTGTATGATGAATTTACTGCTAAACTATGCAAAGCAGTTTCTGAATTAAAAATTGGCAATGGATTAGATGAAGGCGTAAATATTGGGCCTCTGATCAACAAAAATGCGGTTAAAAAAATAACCCAATTTGTAGAAGATGCCAAAGCAAAAGGAGGAACTATTTTAATCGGAGGAAACGCATTAGGTAACTGCTATTTTGAACCAACTGTTATTGGAAATGCATCAAAAGAGATGCTGTTTTCTTCCGAAGAAATTTTTGGACCAATTGCACCTATATATAAATTTTCATCAGATGAACAAGCCATACAAATGGCAAACGATACTATCTATGGGTTAGCATCTTATTTCTATTCTCAAAATGTAGCGCGTTGCTGGAAAGTAGCTGAAGCTTTGGAATATGGAATGGTGGGTATTAATGAAGGTTTAATCTCTACAGAAGTTGCGCCTTTTGGTGGTGTGAAATCTTCAGGGCAAGGAAGAGAAGGTTCTAAATACGGTATTGAAGATTATTTAGAAATAAAATATATGTGTTTTGGAAACATTATTTAATTTAAATTGAAGTAATATGACAGATGGCAAACCAATTCATCGAGACGATTATAAATACTTTCACCCAATAACGACGCGTTGGATGGATAACGACGTTTATGGACATGTAAATAACGTCATCTATTATTCTTATTTTGATACCACTGCCAATCAATATTTGATCGAGCATGGTGGTTTAAATATTCAGAACGCACCAATTGTTGGTTTTGTTGTACATTCTAATTGTAATTACCAATCCCCAATCGCTTATCCAGATAAAATTGAAGCTGGTTTATATGTTAAAAAGTTAGGAAATAGTGCTGTTACTTATGGTGTTGGAATTTTTAAAAAAGGTGAGAATACTGCTTGTGCCTATGGCGAATTTATTCATGTTTTTGTAAATAGAGTAGAAAATAAATCTGTTTCAATACCAGAAAATATCAGGTTGGTTTTAGAAAAATTAGTAAATGAAAATTAATTTGTACTAAAAGAAAAGAGACCTTTTTAAAAAAACAATAACTAGAATTATTTAAATAAAAATTTATGACACCTTTAGAAAAATTTCTTAATCCTCTGCCATTACCTTATGATTTTCAGGAATGGAAAAAATTATCCTATAAGGAACGTGCCAAAAAAGTTTGCCAGACTTGGGCTGTTCAAGGCTATGGTTCGCCACTTTCAGTTGCAATTTTCTATTTAATAAAGATAGTGTTCTATGTTTTAATATTCTTTTGGTTTTGTTCATTTTCAAATGATTTAGGAGGTATTTCTGAATTTTATCTTTGGTGGACAAATCCAGAAGCCTTGGGTAAATTCATTTTTTGGACCGTTCTGATTGAGGTGTTTGGGTTGGGTGGTGCCAGTGGTCCTTTAACAGGCCGATACGCACCTATCATAGGAGGGATTACTTATTTTTTAAGACCAAAAACGATAAAAATCCCATGCTTTACAAAAATCCCATTAATTAAAAATGACAGTCGAAATTGGTTAGATATTACCTTATATCTAGCGCTATTAGTTTCTTTAATACGCGTCTGCATAGCCCCATCAATTGAACCTAACATAGTTTTACCTGTTATTTTACTACTTATTATTTGTGGTATTTTAGATAGAACTATTTATTTGGCCGCTAGAGCAGACATTTATTTACCAATGGCCATATGCTTTATGTTTCCTCTTGAAACTGGCCATGGTTTAAAAATTATTTGGTTTGGAATTTGGTTTTGGGCGGCTTTTTCTAAACTCACACCTAATTTCACATATGCTGTAAGTGTAATGTTGAGCAATAGTATCCTCTTTACTCCTTCTATCTTTGACAACTTCAAAAAGAGTTTATTTAAATCCTATCCTGAAGACCTTCGCCCTAGCCGAAAAGCAAGTTATATGGCTCATTTAGGAACAATCATTGAGTTTGTAATGCCCATACTTTTATTAGTGTTTATAGGCAATTCTGAAATGACATTTTATGCATTAATAGCGCTTACACTTTTCCATATTTTTATTTTTGCCAACTTCCCAATGGGCGTGCCACTTGAATGGAATGTCATTATGGTCTTTGGAGCATGGATGCTATTTTATGGTAATTTAGAGTTTAATCCCATGGAAATAACCTCCCCAATATTAATTATAATATTATTAATTTCATTATTTGTTTTACCCCTTCTAGGGAATTTATTTCCAAAATATATTTCCTTTTTATTATCTATGAGGTATTATGCTGGAACATGGGCCTATAGTGTTTGGTTATTTAAAGGTGATTCTAAGGACGTTCTTGAAAATAAAATTCCTAAAACCTCTAAGGACGTTTTAGTTCAAATGGGAAAACTTTATGAAAATGATTTTGCTGAGGGAATCGTTTCTATGATTCTTGGATTCCGATTAATGCATTTGCCTGGAAGGTTGCTCAATCAATTAATTCCTAAAGCCGTTGATAGTATAGCCGATTATCGCTGGATAGACGGAGAAATGTTAGCTGGAGAGGTAGTGGGTTGGAATTTTGGAGATGGGCATTTACACCATGAAGTTCTATTAAACTCCATTCAAAAACGATGTAATTATGATTCAGGTCAATTGCGCGTTATCATGGTTGAATCACCACAGTTTCATACACAAAATATGGAATACCGTATTTATGATGCCAAAGATGGTTTATTAGAAAAAGGAATAGGCAATACAAAAAAACTAAAAGAGCAGCAGCCCTGGGAAAGCTCAATTATTTAAGTGATTTAATAGTCTAATTATAATTTTAAAAAATGAAAGATACATTGACGATATATTTTGATGAAGGTTGTGGTATTTGTAAAAGGGTTAGAAGTTTTCTTTCTTTTTTTGATTTTCAAAATAAATGCAATTTTTCCTTCGCAAAGGATATGAATTTAGATGAGGCATCAGAGGCTATGCAAAACCGTTATTATGATATGTATTCTTATGATGGTATTAAAATATATTCTGGTTACGATAGTTATATGCAGATTTTTAGAAGATTAATAGTTCCGTTTTATCCTGTTTATTTACTTATGAAATTGAGGATAGTTCGTAAAGTTGGAGAACGTTATTATCGCAAAGTAGCTGATAGCAGAGCTTGTAAGATATAATTAAATTTCAAATCAGTATCCGTTCATCTTTTTGTAAATAAATTGGGTTCAATTCCAAAAAAAAATAAGAGTAGCTTTAGATGCACTATTACTAAAAGAAGTAGGACTAATATCCCACCGAAAGATTCAATTTCACATCAGTATTTAGTTAAGGTTAATCATGAAGATATTGATACATTAAATCCCATAAATAATCTGGTTTATTTGAAATGGGTTAATGATGCTATAGAAAAACATTGGGCAATCCTTGCTAATGACAAAATAAACCGAAAATATTATTGGATTAAAAGGCATTAAAATAGAAAATAAGGGTATTGGTATTTTTTTACTTTCGATTGATTTGAACTAAAAACACATCTATTTAAAAAGTCTGCTAGGTATGTAGGAATACATAATAGTTTAAGTACCTTAGAAAAGCTAAAACCCATGTTAAAGAATATTCTTTAAAAGCATTTTAGAATTGTCTGGAGTATACCATTGAAAGTTAAGCTACACCTCAAAAAAGACAATACTGCATACAAATACGGAGGTACTTGGAAGAAATGACAAATTACACGTGCGCTAATGCATTTAATTCCTTTCTAAAATAGTAATTAATCAAAAAAACGCTTTGTATTTTTTGGCAACGACTTCCGCATCTAATTTTAAATATTTAAGAAACGAGCGTTCGCTGCTATGACCAGAAAATTTCATAGTCACAGAAGCGGGGAGTCCCTTTAGAAATTTATTAGTACAAAAAGAACGACGCGCTGTATGTGAACTTACCAGTTCATATTTTTTAGAAACGAGCTCACGAGTTCCATATTTGCTTACTTTCTGTACTAAAACCTCTTGGTCTATGCCCGCTTTTTTACACAACGGACGTAGGGTTTGATTGAAAACAAACGCATTATAAGTAAGTTTAGGGAGTTCATAATTGTAAGAGCTAGCAATCTCTCGATGCAAATCGCTTAAAGGAATGATGAGTTTTGCTTTGATTCCCGAAGACTTTACTTGAAAGAAAATTAATTGGTCGTCTTGGTAGTTTGCTTTTTTAATCTGGGTTAAATTTTTAAAGCGCATTCCGGTTTCACAAGCAATTAAAAATAAATCACGCGTTTCCTTTTCTTTAGTTGATAAATCTTTAAGTGCATATAGTTGCTGTATTTCATCTTCGGTTAAATAAACTTTATCAGATTCTACTTGTTCTACAACCATATGTTTTAAAGGAAAGCGTGTACATACCTCTTTGTCAAAACACCAATGTAAAAATGCTTTTAGGTTTTTTACATTTTTCCCTACGGTATTCACAGAAAGTCCTTTGTTGCCTTCTTGGTTAATTGCTTCATAGCTTAGGTATTCGTAAAACAGGTCGTAAAAACTATCACTTTCTTGTTTTAAGCAAGAAAATTCTGCGAAACGCCCATACATTACCTCTGTTGCTTTTAAGTGCTTACGGAGTGAATAATTATAGTCTCTATAAACATAACTAGACTGACTCTTTTTTTTAAAGGCTACAAATGCATCAAAATAATACCAGAAAGGTTTTCCGTCTTTCACGTAGGAGGGAAGTTGTGCTTCTTTTTTAATACGTTCTTTAAATTCTTTTGCACTAATTGTTGTCTTTTTATCAATTAGCTCATAAGTGATTTTTTGAAAGGAAGCTTCAAAGTCCTGGAGTCGCTCATTCATTTTTTTTGCTTCGGGAAATGAGCTATGGACTCTCGCTCTCATTTGCTTTTGAATCCACATACTTGGTTTAACTGTAAGACCAGTTGCCATCTTAATACGCAGGTTGTTAAAACGACAAACTAATTGGATGCTCGTAGCATAATTAGCATGTGGGTCTCTAAGATAGAAGCTCGTTTTTCGCATAGCATATGGTTTTATAAGTACAAAAGTACAAAAAAATCGGGGGACTAAACCGGGGACTGTTTTTGCTTAGCAACTTTTGTAAAAATATTATTTTTGGAAATAACTAATTGTTTTACAAGTAGTTAAGTTCTGTTTTTGGGAATAATTTTTTATGCTTAAAAATAATATTTTAAAAACTTATTTTATTGATAATCAATTAATTAAGTGTTTTTATAAGTCCCGTTAGGACTTCCAATAGGTGCAGGAATAGGAATACTGTTAGGATTGATGATAAATAAAAAACACTAATTAGTAATATATTTTTATGCTTTTCGACTGATTAAAACTGCGTACAACAAAGTGTAAAAATAATAAGGGTTTTAGTGCTTAACTTAAAGTTTTGTGCATTTTACAAAGTCCGCAAAATTTACAATTTTGCATGTCTATTTTAAAAGTAAAAATTGTAAATTTCGCTAAGTAATAAACCGAAAAATAAGTATTTCAAACACCCTTACTATTCTTACACAAACCGTTGTGCTTCATTAAAACCAAACGCTAATCAATGATAAAATTCTTTAGGAAAATTAGACAAAAGCTACTCTCTGAAAATAAATTTAGTAAATATCTGATTTACGCAATTGGAGAGATTATCCTTGTCGTAATTGGAATTTTAATTGCTTTGCAACTTAACACCTCAAAAGAAAATAGGGAAAAATCTGATTTAGGCTATAAGTATTTAAGCGAAATGAAACAAGAGGTTCAAGGTGACCTATTTATATTAGATGGTCGTATTAGAATATTGAAAAAAAGCATTAAAAACCAAGAAGCAGCCTTAAATACGAAAAGCATAGCCACTCTACCTTTAGACAGTGTTTTAATGATAATGCATCGACCAAATATAGGAGGTTTTGAAATTAGCGAGTTAACATTTAATAAAATGAAAAATCTGGGACTTACTGAATTGTCTAATAATGATAGTTTAAACTTAAAGATAAACACCTATTACAATAAATATTTAGCATTTTTCAAAAAGGCCATAACTTTCACTATTGAAAAATATCATGAATATTCATATTATTTAGATTATGCTCAGGAATCAATCGATTATTCGCATAAAGACTATGAGTTTCCTTCTCTGTATAATCAATCAAAGCAATCTCTAGATAGTGTTAATAGAATAAATAGGATAAAGTATATCACCTCATTAAAAGGAAGAAATCTAATTTTAGATGATTTAGACAGAAAAAGATATGCCTTAAGAACTTTAAATCGAATGCTAGAAGAATCGGTAACATTATTAAAATCTATCTATCAGGATTTAAAAATACAAAACCCACAAATAGAGCCTTTACCATTGTTACCATCAGAAATAGATTTTAAAGAGATTAAAGTTTCAAAAGAAAAATTAAAAACTTATACAGGTAAATACCTAACAAAATTAAAAGATACATTAAATGTTATTCTAGAAGACAAGCATCTTTATATAGGTTCTGATGATTCTGATACCGTTCAAATTTTCCCATATGCTGAAGACAAATTTTTTACGGAAGATTTTTTTGGACAAATAGAGTTTAATAAAGAAAATGGCATAGTCATAAGCTTTACTCTCGAAAATAATGGAAAATTTGATTATAAAAAACTAGATTAAATTAATACGACTAAAAAATAACGAAAGAACAACACCGTTTATAATTCATTGCTAGTGCTAGCCTACCCTTCGACAAGCTCAGGGCATTGCTTACGAAAATCCTCACTTCGAAAGGCTGAGTGACCAACGGATTTTCTGCCTGCTTGTCTGCATTCAGGTTCGTTTGTGTTTGCTAAATTAGTTGCTGACAACTATAAACACTTACTTTATAACTTAGTGTAAATTCTATTATATGATAAAAGGACTTTATGAAACACATTTGTTTGTTGAAAATCTAGAACGATCTATTGAATTTTATACCAACAAAATGGAATTAAAACAATGTCGTTTTAACAACCAAAGACGTACCGCTTTTTTCTGGATTGGAGAGGATAAAAAATTCATGCTAGGTTTGTGGGAAAAACCTAAAGAACAAATAGATGTTAGACATTATGCTTTTGAATGTGATCCAGATTGGATTCTAAATGAATCTGTAAATTTTTTAAAATCTAGAAACATCAAATACTGGAATTTTTTAAATAATAAAACCGATGGACCAATGGTTTTTGTTTGGATGCCAGCGATCTCAATATACTTTAATGATCCAGACGGACATGAATTAGAATTTATTGGTGTTTTAGATGGAGAATCTAAATCTGATGAAGAAAAACGTGTGGTTACTTATGAAGAGTGGCTAACGATAAAAGAGGAATAAAAAATAACAAAATCATAATTTCACATTTAACAAATTTCAATCATTATGAAACATAGAATTATACTAGTAACGATGTTGTTATTTAGTTCGGTTGTGTCTCCCTTATTTGCTCAACATGACGGTTTTATCAAAGACTATTTAGAGCGGTTGGAAAATTCTCGAAAGTATTTAATTCTTGTGGCAGAAACAATGCCAGAGACCAACTATAATTTTAAAGCCACACCAGAATCATTGAGTTTTGCTGAAAATCTAATGCACATAGGATTTGCGATAGATTGGCATAGTCAGTCATTATTAGGTGGACGAGTAGCTAGAGTTTGGAAAACTGATACAATTTATAAGGTTGCCAAGAAGTCTAAAGTAGAAATGATTTCAACAATTAATAAAACTTTTGATGAAGCCATAAAATTAATTGGAAAATTTGATGCTACTCAATTTGAAGACGAATTAGACTATTTTGGATTGAACAGAAACAAGCGACAAATTTTCTTATTACTTGCAGATCATATAACACATCATAGAGGGCAAATGCTTGTCTATATGAGATTAAATGGACTTGTGCCACCTAGATACGTTTTGTTTCAATAGCGCAGTAAATCATTAGATATTCCATTCAGTTTGTATTTGCTAAATTAGGAGATTAGAATACAAAATTTATTATTAAACAAACCATTACCTATACTTATACTTATGAAATTTATAAAACCGTTTATTATAGTATGCCTTTTAGTCTTTCTAACAGGATGTGACAAAGAAATTGAAGAAGGAGTGATGAAAAGTGATCTTTCAAAAGATGTAGAAATGGTCACAGATCTTGGTAATATTATCATTCGCCTTTCAGATGAAACCCCAATTCATCGTAATAATTTTATCAAATTAGTAAATCAAAATTTTTATGATAGTGTTGCATTTCATCGAGTGATTGAAAATTTTGTTATTCAAGCTGGAAATCCAACTACTAAGCCTTCTGAAGAATACAAAGGGGATGGTGACCCTAAATTGTCTTACACAATTGAATCTGAAATAAATGATAAACTATTTCACAAACGAGGTGCACTTGGAGCGGCAAGAACTGGAGGAATTTCCAATCGAAAACGTTTGTCTAGCGGACTGCAATTTTATATTGTTCAAAGAGGTGTTTATGTGGATAGTACTTTAAACAAAACTCTAGAAAGAATTAATAAACAGTTGGCATATAATACTGTTGTGAATAGCTCAGGAATTATTGATGATATTGATGCTTTTACAAGTTTTAGAGAAGAACTTTCCTTAAAAACCGAGAAAGAGTATACTAAAAATGATACGATACAACTCAATTCTTTATATTCTAAGGTCGAGTTATATAAAATTGATTCTTTAGCGGAGGTTGCATATGAAAATATGACGAAAAAATATGATTTTCCGGAAGGTAGGCGTGAGGTATATAAAACGATAGGGGGAACACCACATTTAGATCAGAATTATACTGTTTTTGGACAGGTTGTAAAAGGAATGGATGTAGTGGATAGTATTGCAGTTGTAAAAACAAATGATGCAGGAAAACCAATCAAAGATGTACGAATAATATCAGTTAAAATGATTGAAAGAGAGTAGTATTAAAATTCCAATTAACTAATGATAAAATTCTTTCGTAAAATCCGATTTGACCTTATGGGGAAAAATAATACAAGTAAGTACTTAAAATATGCAATTGGTGAGGTTGTTCTGGTAGTTGTTGGAATCTTGATAGCACTATCAATTAGTAATTGGAATGAGAATCGTAAGCTTACCAATACAATGAAAAGTGTTTACTCTATTATTCAAAGCGATTTATTATCTGATATTGATGTAATTGAGAAAGTACTAGTCAGTAGTCAAATTAGGGATACTATATTCAAAAAAGTAATTGACAAAAAGATAACATATGAGGATTATTTAAAATGTAATCTATGTATTAGAATTCTTGGTGGGTACCCAGATATTAAATTAAAAACCAAAGGATTAAAATTATTAGAGCAAAATAGTACGATTCTTAATTCATATCAGAATACTCTTTCAATTAATATCAATGATTTTTATTCTTATTTTACAACTGAGATAGGAGTAGCGTTACAAGAAGTTGATTTAGATTACACAGAAAATCGTTCATATTTTAAAAATAATATGGCTTGGTTTGAAGATTATGAAAATGGAAAAATGAATGAAGAATTCATAAAATATGCTCTCACATCTTTTGACTATAGAAATAGAGTTATTTCATTTTATAGTCTTTACTATGATTCTTACTTAAAATATTTAAGAGAATATAAAAAAGAAGCTATTAAGCTTATTGCAAAAATTAACAAGGAAATAAAAGAATAATAAAAAAAACCTCTTATTTAATTTTTTTGTTCTTTGTATAGATGTAAAATATTTAAAACTTATACTCACTCAAAGATTTCGGAAACTTCTCAGGATTTGCAGCCAAGTGATAACGAGGATCTTCAATGTCTTCTTCAATTACTTGGTGAAAAATAGGACTCGCTTTGTATAATAATATTTTACAATCAGCACTTAGATGTTTTAAAGTAATTTTTTTCCCTGCAGCTTGGTATTTTTCAACCAAAACAAAAATAGCTTCTAATGCAGAATGATCAGAAACTCGAGATTCTACAAAGTCTATTTCTACAGCATCAGGATCATTTTTTACATCAAACTTATCGTTAAAAGCAGAAATACTTCCAAAGAATAACGGTCCCCAGATTTCATACACCTTAGTTCCATCTTCTTTGATGCGTTTTCTAGCCCTAATACGTCTTGCGTTTTCCCAAGAGAATACTAATGCACTTACAATAACTCCTGCAATTACCGCAATAGCTAAATCAAAAATTACGGTTAATCCAGAAACCAATACCAAGACAATTAAATCAGCTTTAGGAATTTTATTCATAATTCTAAAACTAGACCAAGCAAAGGTTCCAACAACAACCATAAACATTACCCCAACCAAGGCCGCAATAGGAACTTGCTCTATATAAGAAGAAGCAAATAAGATGAAAATCAATAACATAACAGCCGCTGTAATACCAGACAAACGACCTCTACCGCCACCTTTAATATTGATAATAGATTGTCCAATCATTGCACAACCACCCATACCGCCAAACAGACCAGTTACAATGTTAGCTCCACCTTGCGCCATGCATTCACGGTTTGAGTTTCCACGAGTCTCTGTTAAATCATCTACTAAATTTAAGGTCATTAAAGATTCAATCAATCCAATAGCTGCTAGAATTAAAGCATAAGGAAAGATGAATTTTAAGGTTGAGAAATTTAAAGGAATTTTAGAAAAAGTTTCTAAAACAGGTACAGGTAAACCGCCTTTTAAACCTTCTCCACCGCCATCTCTAATAAATGAACCAACAGTAGCGACATCTAAATTTGAAAAGATAACGATTCCTGCTACTACTAATATGGCAATTAAAGCTTCAGGTAATTTTTTAGTTGCTTTAATTTTTGGCAAACCCCACATGATTAACATAGTCAAACCTACTAAGCCAATCATCATATATAAATTCTGACCGTCTAGCCAAACTTTTTCACCTCTAACGGTGGTTTTAAACATGCCTAATTGTGATAAGAAAATTACAATGGCTAAACCATTTACAAACCCCATCATTACAGGGTGTGGAATTAAACGAACAAATTTTCCAAGCTTTAAAACTCCAGCTAGCATTTGAATAATTCCCATCAGAATAACCGTTAAGAAAAGGTAGTATAAACCTAAGTTTTCACTTTCTGCTCCCATGGCATTTCCTTCACTTACCAAACTAACCATTACTACAGCAAGTGCCCCAGTTGCTCCAGAAATCATACCGGGTCTTCCACCAAAAATTGAAGTAATCAAACCCACCATAAATGCTGCATACAAGCCAACAAGCGGATCTACACCAGCTACAAATGCAAAAGCAACAGCTTCTGGAACCAGAGCTAAAGCGACTGTGATTCCTGATAGAATATCATTTTGAGCATTTTTTACTCTTTTTCTAACGAATGCATTCATAGTATTTGGACTTTTTTAGAAGTCGGCAAAGATAGAAGAATAAATGAAACTTGTACCGAGTACTTTTTATTAAATTTTGATCTTAAAATAACTAATAACTAGAAGGTTACTTTTGATAATAAGTTTCAAAAACTAAATGAATATTAGCATACGTATCTTCCAATGCTTTTTTAGATTCTTCAGTATTTTTAAATGCTGCTATGGTAATTCCCTCTTCTAATTGTGGTGTTAAAACTTCATCAATTGTAGCTTCCATTTGATACCAATGAGTTTCCTTTAATCGAGCTTCTTTATTATGGAAGAAAATATGATAGGTCGTCAATAAAAAATCGTGTAATTTGAGTTGAGAAATTCCACATTCTTCTTCAACTTCTCTAACAGCAGTTTCTTCAATACTTTCTCCTTTTTCAATTCTGCCTTTTGGTAAATCCCACTTATTTCCTCTAAAAATAAACAGGAATTCTTTTTTTTTATTTAAGACCAAACCACCGGCAGCACTAATGACTTTAAAGTGATCTTTAAAGTTATCCCAACATTCTTGAAGATCAACACAGAACAAAGCAACACCATCCAATCTTCCTTTTTTTAGCTTATGAATGATTTCTGGAATTGAAGTGCTTTTATAATTTAGAAGTTCAAAATCACTTTCCATAAATAAAGAATCTGTCAAAATAATAGGCCTATCATTGATAAAAACTTTATACATTTGCGAATATGATTTTACACAAAGATACAGCAAAAAAAACAGCTGAATTATTACTAAAAGTGAAGGCTATTAAACTAAGCCCTTCTGAACCATTTACTTGGGCTTCAGGATGGAAGTCTCCAATCTATTGCGATAATAGAATTACACTTTCGTATCCGGCTGTTCGTGTGTTTCTGAAAGAAGAAATTGCTAAAATAGTTGAGTTACAATATGGCAAACCAGATGTAATTGCTGGAGTTGCTACTGGAGCAATTGCAATTGGTATTTTGGTAGCTCAAGAATTAGGTGTCCCTTTTATTTATGTGAGACCAGAACCTAAAAGTCACGGTCGTAAGAATCAAATTGAAGGCTATTTAGAAAGCGGACAGAATGTAGTTGTCATTGAAGATTTAATCAGCACAGGGAAAAGTAGTTTAAATGCAGTGGAAGCACTAAAAGAAGCAGGGGCTGTTGTGAAAGGAATGGTTGCTATTTTCTCTTATGGTTTTGATATCGCTTCGGATAATTTTAAAAACAGTAATGTTTCTTTAACAACCTTAAGTAATTACGCTCATTTATTGGAGCAAGCTGTTGATAGTCAATACATCGCAGAAAAAGAATTAGATACATTATCAGACTGGAGAAAAGATCCAGGAAATTGGAAATTTTAAGACATGAATATAGAAGGAACCAAAGTAAACGTTAATAAATCTGCAAAAGAAGCCTATGAGTTTTTTATGGCTTTAGAAAACTTTGAACAATTGATGCCAGAGAGTACTCAAAAATTTGAAGTTGATGGCAATTCTTTTTTGTTTGCTTTAAAAGGAATGCCAGAAATACGATTAGTTTTAGGAGATTCTGTAGAATATTCTAAGGTAAGTTTGGGAGCGGCAAGTAGTAAGTTGTCTTTTACTTTAACAGCAAACATAGAAAGTGTTTCTGATAACTCTAGTGATGTTCAATTGCAATTTGAAGGAGACTTTAACCCAATGATGGCAATGATGGTAAAGAAGCCATTAACAAGTTTTATTGATACACTTACAGAGAACATTGCTAAACTTTAGCAAAAGAAATCTCTTTAATTCCAAATTCAATAATAGCATCATCTTCTAGTTGAATTTGTAGATTTCCAAATTTAGAAACACCTACAATCATTCCCATAAAGAATTCATTTTTCTTTTTATCAATAAATGTAGTTGGAATTTCTTTTTTGTATAAAGCGTTATGATATTCTTTATGCGTATCAGAAAAGCTACCTTTTTCTATAGTGTTAATTCTGTATTTTATGTTATCAACAATAGCAACTAAAAGCGATTCCAAATTAATCTCTTTTTTTAAAATGATCTTTAAAGAGCTCGCATTTGTTAGTTCTTTAGGGAAATTTTCTTGATTTACATTTAAACCAATTCCAATGATAGTATTCTTAATCATTTCTTGTTTAAGTGTAGTTTCAATAAGAATTCCACAGATCTTTTGATTTGCTGACATTATGTCGTTAGGCCACTTAATGCTTAAGTTAGGAACTGACAACATTTTAAGACTATCATAGATGGCTAATGAGATAGCAAAATTCAAATACGCTTGCTGTTTTATTTGGAGTGATTTTAAAGTAGTGTAAGTACTGAAAGTCAAGTTTTTATAAGGTTCTGAGACCCAATGATTGTTCATTTGGCCACGTCCAGAAGTTTGATCATTTGTGGTAACAACGGTATAATCATCCAGCATAGAATTCATAGCCAATTCTTTTAAAAAAGAATTAGTAGAGTTGGTGGCACTAAGTTTGATTAATCTCAAGTGTTAAAGAAAGCGTAAACTAATTTAATAGTACGCAATATAGTCGCAAAAAAATAATAACTTTGTTTAAAATTAAAAAAATTTAATGGCGAAAAAACCAGTTAGTGCAGATGATCTAATATCTGTAATCATAAAGGGTATTGATGATGTAAAAGGAGAAGACATCCAATTATTAGACTTAAGAGAAATAGAGAATACTGTGTGCGATTATTTTATTATCTGCTCAGGAAATTCAAATACACAAGTAAATGCAATAACTGGATCTGTTCAGAAAGTAGTTAGCAAAGAACTTAAAGATAAACCATGGCATATAGAAGGTCAGAATAACTCAGAATGGGTTTTGATGGACTATGTGAATGTGGTAGTGCATGTTTTTCAAAAACAAGTAAGAGAATTCTATGATATAGAAAGTCTTTGGGGTGATGCCAAAATAACTGAAATTAATCCAGCATAATAAAAAAATAGATGAGCGAAAAGAATAAAAACACAACACCAAATGCACCAAAGTTCAAGTTCAATATGTATTGGATTTACGGTGCAATTTTTGTTGTAGTTATTGGGATTAGTTTTTTAAACGATGCTTCTTTTTCTACAAAGAAAATATCTACCAATCAATTTTTTAAAATTTTAGAAACAAATGATGTTGGTAAAATTTTAATAATTAACAAGAACATAGCTGAGGTATACATAAAAAAGGAAGCAGAAACAAAAGCAGAATATAAAACTCAAGTTTCTTCTCCTCTACGTGGAAAAGGATCACCATTGTTTCAATATGATTTTGGTGACTTACAGAATTTTGAGAATAAATTAAATCAATACAAACTAAATGATAATTTAGATTTTGATATAGATTCTGATGCAAGAGGAAGTTTCTTTGAATCTATTATTGGGTTTTTACCATTCATTCTATTGATTGCAATCTGGATTTTCTTCATGAGAAGAATGTCTGGCGGTGCTGGTGGAGGAGGTGGCGGTGGCCAGATTTTCAATATTGGAAAATCGAAAGCAAAGCTATTTGATAAAGACACCAATGTGAAAACTACATTTGAAAATGTAGCCGGTTTAGAAGGAGCAAAAGAAGAAGTTCAAGAAATTGTTGATTTCCTAAAAAATCCAGAAAAATATACAGCTCTAGGTGGTAAAATTCCTAAGGGAGCTTTATTAGTTGGGCCTCCAGGAACCGGAAAAACCTTATTAGCAAAAGCCGTTGCAGGTGAAGCAGAAGTTCCTTTCTTTTCACTTTCAGGTTCAGATTTTGTTGAAATGTTTGTAGGTGTTGGGGCTTCTAGAGTTCGAGACTTATTTAAACAAGCAGCTCAAAAATCGCCTTCAATTATTTTTATTGACGAGATTGATGCGATTGGTAGAGCTCGTGGAAAAAATAGTATGACAGGTGGAAATGATGAACGTGAAAACACATTAAACCAATTATTAACAGAAATGGATGGTTTTGGTACAGATGTTAATGTGATTGTTTTAGCTGCTACAAACAGAGCAGATGTTTTAGATAAAGCATTAATGAGAGCAGGACGTTTTGATAGACAGATCTATGTTGACTTACCAGATATCAAAGAAAGAAAAGAAATTTTTGAGGTACATATAAAGCCTTTAAAGCTTGGTGAAGATGTTAAGATTGGATTTTTAGCACAACAAACTCCTGGTTTCTCGGGAGCTGATATTGCTAACATGTGTAATGAAGCTGCTTTAATTGCAGCAAGAGGGAATAAAAAAGCGATTGAACATCAAGATTTCTTAGATGCAGTTGATAGAATTGTTGGAGGTTTAGAAAAGAAAAATAAAGTAATTACTCCTAAAGAGAAAAAAACAATTGCTTTTCATGAAGCAGGTCATGCAACTGTTAGTTGGATGTTAGAACATGCTGCACCTTTAGTTAAAGTAACAATCGTTCCTAGAGGTCAAAGTTTAGGAGCTGCATGGTATTTGCCAGCAGAGAGAATGATTGTTCAAACAGAACAAATGTTAGATGAAATGTGTGCTACCTTAGGAGGAAGAGCAGCAGAAAAAATAATCTTTGATAAAATTTCAACAGGAGCATTAAGTGATCTTGAGAAAGTTACCAAACAAGCCAGAGCAATGGTTACCGTATATGGTTTAAATGATAAAGTTGGTAATATCACGTACTATGATTCTTCAGGTAATGATGCTTTTGTAAAGCCTTACAGTGAAAATACTGCTAAGACCATCGATGAAGAGATTTCTAAAATGATAGAATTACAGTATCAAAGAGCGATTGAAATTCTTTCTCATAATAAAGAAAAACTTACAACTCTAGCAGAATTACTGTTAGAAAAAGAAGTTATTTTTAAAGACGATCTTTTAAAGATTTTTGGAGAAAGACCTTTTGAAGATGAAGTTATAG
>OLII01000045.1_pt1 | contig 39386 bp, 42 predicted proteins | sample 1609481 | NCBI WGS metagenome assembly OLII01 (sample SAMN05416859, study PRJEB24817) | seawater metagenome | isolation source: Sea water | place: Canada:Atlantic | collected 2013-11 | reverse complement strand
CGAGATCTAGTACGGTCTCGTGGGCTCGGAGATGTGTATAAGAGACAGGGGCTATCCTGCAAAACGCTGAAATAATCGGACTATATTCCGTAATAATCTGAAAAATTCACAAAATTGTCTTTTTTGATTTATAGGATTGTCATTATCCTTCGCACCCAAGGCCGGCGCCTTAGACCAAAGTAGTGAAACGACTGGTTACGATTGACTTATCAGTCACGCTTTGGTGCTAATCGCCAATCGTCTTTGGAGCGGAACGACAGAGTCTGCCCATCAAGCGACACACAAAAATTAGAATCGAAAGGAGTGATGCATGAACAAGTCCAGCCTGGCACTTGCCGTGGCCGTAGGGGTACTGGCCCAGCAAGCGGGTGCAGCCGGTTTTGTGGAAGACAGCAAGGCGAGCATCACTGCGCGCAACTTCTACATCAACCAAGACAACCGTAATGGCGATGGCAAACCTTCCAAACAGGAAGAATGGGGCCAAGGTTTCATCTTCAACTTCAGCTCGGGCTTCACCGAAGGCACAGTCGGCTTTGGTGTCGACGCCATCGGCCTGGCCGGTTTCCGCCTGGACTCGGGTAAAGGCACCCACTACAACCCAACCAGCTCTGCCAAGGGCGGCCTGGTGTTCCCAACCGACGGCGATGGCCGTGCGGTCAACGAATTCAGCAGCGTGGGCCTGACCGGTAAGGTCAAGATCTCGAAAACCGTCGCTCAGCTGGGCACCCTGCAGCCAAAACTGCCGGTCGTGACCTACAACGACGGTCGTCTGCTGCCGCAGACCTTCGAAGGTGGCCAGATCACCTCGAACGAAATCGACAACCTGACCCTGATCGGCGGCAAGCTGGAACATGCCAAGGGCCGTAACTCGACCAACAACGAGTCGTTGAGCATCGCCGGCTCCAACGCCGCCAGCGGAGGCAAGCGCAGCAACGGCTTCTACTACGCCGGTGCCGACTACAAGGTCACCAAGGACCTGCTGGCGCAGTATTACTACGGCAACCTGGACGACTTCTACAAGCAGCACTTCCTGGGCCTGACCCACACCCTGGCACTGCCAGTGGGTAGCCTGAAGTCCGACCTGCGCTACTTCTACAGTGATTCGGACGGCAAGAACGGCAGCACCGAAGGCCGCCTGGCCGGCTACCGTGCCTCCGGCTACCAGAACAACGGTGAAGTCGACAACCGTACCTGGAGCGCCAAGTTCACCTACAGCCTGCAAGGCCATGCCTTGAGCGCCGGCTACCAGCGCGTCAACGGTACCAGCGACTTCCCGTTCCTGAACCAGGGCGACGGTGCGACCAGCTACCTGATCACCGACGTGCAGATCGGCAAGTTCCAGCGTGCCGGCGAGCGCACCTGGCTGGCGCAGTACGCCTATGACTTCGCTGCCATCGGCGTGCCTGGCCTGACCACCTCCGTGATCTACCTCAAGGGCGATAACATCAACTCTGCAGGTGGTGATCGTTCCGAGTGGGAGCGTGACTTCACCCTGGGCTACGTCGTACCGGAAGGCACTCTCAAGGGCCTGGGTTTGGCCTGGCGAAATGCCTCTCTGCGCACCGGCGTGACGAACCAGCGCGACCAGGACGAAAACCGTCTGATCCTCAGCTACACCTACAGCTTCCTGTAAGGCCTGGCTGAACGAAAAGCCCCGCCGTGTGCGGGGTTTTTTTTGCCCGTGAATTGATAGGCTTTTCAGTTATAAATAAATCGATATTTATTCTTTTTAACCTTATGCACAGGCAGGCTACAGTGAGGTCATAAACAACCCAGCCAAGGAGCCGCACCATGAGCCTCAGACTCGGCGATATCGCCCCCGATTTCGAACAGGATTCCAGCGCGGGCAAGATCCGCTTCCATGAGTGGCTGGGCGACAGCTGGGGCGTGCTGTTCTCGCACCCCGCCGACTTCACCCCGGTGTGCACCACGGAACTGGGCTTCACCGCCAAGCTCAAGGACCAGTTCGCCGAGCGCGGGGTCAAGGCCATCGCGCTGTCGGTCGACCCGGTGGACTCGCACCACCGCTGGATCGAAGACATCAATGAAACCCAGAACACCCTCGTCAACTTCCCGATCCTGGCCGACGCCGACCGCAAGGTGTCGGACCTGTACGACCTGATCCACCCCAACGCCAGCGACACCCTGACGGTACGCTCCCTGTTCGTGATCGACCCGAACAAGAAGATCCGCCTGACCATCACCTACCCGGCCAGCACCGGCCGCAACTTCAACGAGATTTTGCGGGTGATCGATTCGTTGCAGCTCACCGACAATCACAAGGTCGCCACCCCGGCCAACTGGCAGGACGGTGACGAGGTGGTGATCGTGCCGTCGCTCAAGGACGAAGAGGAAATCAAGCGGCGATTTCCGAAGGGCTACCGGGCGGTCAAGCCGTACCTGCGCCTGACCCCGCAGCCTAACCGTTGAATGTTTTGATGTAGCCACAGCAGGGCATTTCGGGGCCGTTTCGACGGCCCTTTTTTTATGTCCGCGCGGGCCTCTTTCGCCGGCAAGGCCGGCGCCTGCAAGGTTGCACTGCCCCCTGTAGGAGCCGGCCTTGCCGGCGAAGCTCTTATAGTTCCATATAGAATAAACAAATGAAAAAATATGATTTATTGGTATATATGCCGAGCTGTTATGGTCACTCCACTCCAGCGAGATCCAATCTCGCGGCCCTCTAGAACACGATCAAGGAAGTGCTCCAATGCTGGTTGTTTCTCTCGGCGGTAGTCCCAGTCTGCGTTCGCGCTCCGGCGTCCTGCTCGACCGCGCGCGGCAATGGCTGAACAGCCAGGGCGTGGAAGTGGTGAGCTTCCAGGTACGCGATTTCCCCGCCGAAGACCTGCTGCACGCACGTTTCGACAGCCCCACGGTGCAGCACTTCCTGCAACTGGTGGCCCAGGCCGACGGCCTGGTGGTTGCCACCCCGGTATACAAGGCGTCCTTCGCCGGTGCGCTGAAGACCCTGCTCGACCTGCTGCCCGAGCGTGCGCTGGAACACAAGGTGGTTCTGCCCATCGCCACCGGTGGCAGCATCGCCCACATGCTGGCGGTGGACTACGCGCTCAAGCCGGTGCTCTCGGCGCTCAAGGCCCAGGAGACCCTGCAGGGGATCTTCGCCGACGACAGCCAGATCGCCTACGGCGAAGGCAGCGCCGCCGCCCAATTGGCGCCGGTGCTTGAGCAGCGTCTCAACGAATCGCTGGAACTGTTTCACAGCGCCCTGGCGCGCCGCCCCAAGCCGGTGGCCCCGGGCCTGCTCAACGAACGTCTGCTCAGTGCTCGCTGGAGCATCTGAAGCGCTACACCGGCTTTACCGTCTTACCCCACCTTACTCGCCCGCCAACGGGCAAGCAGGTGCAGCCTGAACCCCCACAGCAAAAAGGAGAGCGCTATGCGCACTGTCGTTTTGCGTCGCGGTCTGGTCGCTCTGTTTGCTGCGGCTGTGTCCTTCGGCGCCATCACTCAAGCCCAGGCCGAGAGCCTGCGCATCGGTTACCAGAAGTACGGCACCCTGGTGCTGCTCAAGGCCAAGGGCTCCCTTGAAAAGCGCCTGGCTGCCCAGGGCGTGCAGGTGCAGTGGACTGAATTCCCCGGCGGCCCGCAGCTGCTCGAGGGCCTCAACGTGGGCTCCATCGACTTTGGCGTGACCGGCGAAACCCCGCCCGTGTTTGCCCAGGCCGCCGGTGCCGACCTGCTCTACGTGGCCTACGAGCCACCGGCCCCCACCAGCGAGGCGATCCTGGTGCCCAAGGGTTCGCCGATCCAGTCGGTGAAGGAACTCAAGGGCAAGAAGGTCGCCCTGAACAAGGGCTCCAACGTGCACTACCTGCTGGTGCGCGCCCTGGAAGACGCCGGCCTCAAGTACACCGACATCACGCCGGTATTCCTGCCGCCAGCCGATGCCCGCGCCGCGTTCGAGCGTGGCAGCGTCGACGCCTGGGTCATCTGGGACCCGTACCAGGCCGCCGCCGAGCAGCAGTTGCAGGCACGCACCCTGCGCGATGGCAGTGGCATCGTCGACAACCACCAGTTCTATCTGGCCACCCGGCCCTATGCGCAGCAGCACCCTGAAGTGATTGCCGCGCTGGTGGACGAGGTGCGCGCGGTGGGCGAGTGGTCCAAGGCCAACCCGCAGGAGGTCACCGACCAGGTGGCGCCGCTGCTGGGCCTGCCGGCCGACATCACCCTGACCTCGGTCAAGCGCCAGGGCTACGGTGCGCATTTCCTGACCCCGGACGTGGTCACCGCCCAGCAGAAGATCGCCGACACCTTCCATACCCTGAAGCTGATTCCCAAGCCGCTGAGCATCAAGGATGTGATCTGGACGCCACCGGCCAAGGTCGCCACCGCGCCTTGACGTTCGACCGCACCGGGGCGCCGCCCCGGCTTGCGCCACCCCTTAGGAGACAACTCCAATGAGCCTCAATGTTTTCTGGTTTCTGCCAACCCACGGCGACGGTCATTACCTTGGCACCGCCGAAGGTGCTCGCGCTGTCGATCATGGTTACCTGCAACAGATCGCCCAGGCCGCCGACCGTCTGGGCTTCGGTGGCGTGCTGATCCCTACCGGCCGCTCGTGCGAAGACTCGTGGCTGGTGGCCGCGTCGCTGATTCCGGTGACCCAGCGCCTGAAGTTCCTGGTGGCCCTGCGCCCGGGAATCATCTCGCCGACCGTGGCGGCACGCCAGGCCGCGACCCTCGACCGCCTGTCCAATGGCCGTGCGCTGTTCAACCTGGTGACCGGTGGCGACCCGGAAGAGCTGTCCGGCGACGGCCTGTTCCTCAGTCACGAAGAGCGCTACCAGGCCTCGGTGGAATTCACCCGCATCTGGCGCCACGTGCTGGAAGGCGAAACCGTCGACTACGATGGCCAGCACATCAAGGTAAAAGGCGCCAAGCTGCTCTACCCGCCGGTGCAGCAGCCACGCCCGCCACTGTACTTCGGTGGCTCGTCGGAAGCGGCGCAAGACCTCGCCGCCGAACAGGTCGAGCTGTACCTGACCTGGGGCGAGCCACCGGCCGCCGTGGCCGAGAAAATCGAACAGGTGCGCGCCAAGGCCGCCAAGCAGGGCCGTAGCGTTCGTTTCGGTATCCGCCTGCACGTGATCGTGCGCGAGACCAACGCCGAGGCCTGGCAAGCGGCCGAGCGCCTGATCTCGCACCTGGACGACGACACCATTGCCCGTGCCCAGGCCTCGCTGGCGCGCTTCGACTCGGTGGGCCAGCAACGCATGGCTGCGCTGCATGGCGGCAACCGCGACAACCTGGAGGTCAGCCCCAACCTGTGGGCCGGGGTCGGCCTGGTGCGTGGCGGTGCCGGCACCGCGCTGGTCGGCGATGGCCCGACCGTGGCCGCACGGGTCAAGGAATACGCCGACCTGGGTATCGACACCTTCATCTTCTCCGGCTACCCGCACCTGGAAGAGTCCTACCGCGTGGCCGAACTGCTGTTCCCGCACCTGGACATCCAGCGCCCCGAGGCCCCGGCCGGTGCCAACTATGTGAGCCCGTTCGGTGAGATGGTCGCCAACGACATTCTGCCCAAAGCCGCGGCCAAGGCGTGAGGATCGAAGCATGAAACGATCCTCCATTCCCTTGTCGCATCGCCTGGCGCCGTGGGCCCTGCCCGTGCTGCTGCTGGCGGTGTGGCAGCTGGCGGTCAGTGCCGGTTGGCTGTCGACGCGCATCCTGCCGGCGCCGAGCGCGGTGCTCAGTGCCGGCGTAGAGTTGGTGCGCAGCGGCGAAATCTGGACCCACCTGGCCATCAGCGGCTGGCGCGCCGCGGTCGGCTTCGTGATCGGCGGCAGCATCGGCCTGGCGCTGGGCTTCATCACCGGCCTGTCGAAGTGGGGCGAACGCCTGCTCGACAGCTCGGTGCAGATGATCCGCAACGTGCCGCACCTGGCGCTGATCCCGCTGGTGATCCTGTGGTTCGGCATCGACGAGTCGGCGAAGATCTTCCTGGTGGCCCTGGGCACCCTGTTCCCGATCTACCTGAACACCTACCACGGCATCCGCAACGTCGACCCGGCGCTGGTGGAAATGGCCCGCAGCTATGGCCTGAGCGGTTTTGCGCTGTTTCGCCAGGTGATCCTGCCCGGTGCGCTGCCCTCGATCCTGGTGGGCGTGCGCTTCGCGCTGGGCTTCATGTGGCTGACCCTGATCGTGGCCGAAACCATCTCGGCCAACGCCGGCATCGGCTACCTGGCGATGAACGCCCGCGAATTTCTGCAAACCGACGTGGTGGTGCTGGCGATCGTGCTGTACGCCGTGCTCGGCAAGCTCGCCGACCTGGCCGCCCGTGGCCTGGAGCGTGTATGGCTGCGCTGGCACCCGGCCTATCAAGTCAGCAAGGGAGACGGCGCATGACCGTGCTCAAGGAACAACCGCCACGGCTGCTGCGCGGAATACCGCTGGCCGTGCACAAGCTGCAAAAGACCTTTGGCCAACGTCAGGTGCTGCGCGACATCGACTTGCACATCCCGGCGGGCCAGTTCGTTGCCATCGTCGGCCGTAGCGGCTGCGGCAAGAGCACCCTGCTGCGTCTGCTGGCCGGGCTCGACCAGCCCAGTGCCGGCGAGCTGCTGGCCGGTTCTGCGGCGCTCAGCGATGCCCGCGAGGACACCCGGCTGATGTTCCAGGAGGCGCGCCTGCTGCCCTGGAAGAAAGTCATCGACAACGTCGGCCTGGGGCTGACCGGCAACTGGCGTGAGCGTGCGTTGCAGGCGCTGGGCCTGGCAGACCGGGCCAACGAGTGGCCGGCGGCGTTGTCCGGTGGGCAGAAGCAGCGCGTGGCCCTGGCCCGTGCGCTGATTCACCAGCCGCGCCTGCTGCTGCTGGACGAGCCGCTGGGCGCACTGGATGCGCTGACCCGGATCGAGATGCAGCAACTGATCGAGAACCTGTGGCGCAAGCACGGCTTCACCGTGTTGCTGGTGACCCATGACGTCAGCGAAGCGGTGGCGGTGGCCGATCGGGTGATCCTGATCGAGGACGGCCAGATCGGCCTGGACCTGCTGGTCGACCTGCCGCGTCCGCGGGCACGCGGCTCGCATCGCCTGGCGGCGCTGGAAACCGAAGTGCTGAACCGTGTCCTGTCGGTGCCGGGCACCCCGCCCGAGCCTGAACCTGTAGCACCTTTGCCCACGCAACTGCGTTGGGCCCATTGATCTTTCGTCTTTAAAAGGAAACCTGCACATGACCATCAAAGCGATCAACGTACGTAACCAGTTCAAAGGCACTGTGAAAGAAATCCTGGAAGGCCCAGTACTATCGGAAATCGACGTGCAGACGGCATCGGGCATCGTCACCTCGGTGATCACCACCCGTTCGGTCAAGGAGCTGGAACTGGTGGTGGGCAGTGAGGTGATTGCGTTCGTGAAGTCGACTGAAGTGTCGATCGCCAAGCTCTGAGACCGCGCCGTCTGCATCGAGGGTCAAGCCCGCTCCCACAGGTGTCCCGCCGTTCTCAAGGACGGCGATTACCTTGTGGGAGCGGGCTTGACCCGCGATGAGGCCGTCAGCGTTTGGGCAGAAAGGGCGGCAGGTACAACCCCAGGTACGCATCGAACACCCGCATTCCTTCCTCCGCCATGCGCGGGGTGATCTGCCCGTGCAGCTGCACCGAACGGGCATACACCCGGTCTCCCAGCTCCATCGCCAGGGCAAACACATCCACATCGTCCGGCAACGCCGGCAGCCGGAAGTGCTCGGCAAACAGCTTGTGCATCAGGTCGCCCAGCTCGATATCGTGCTGGCGGTCGGCCTGGGTCACTTCGCTCAGCCCATGCTGCGCCAGAATCAGCTGGCGCGCCGCCGCATCCTGGTTGTAGATGCTCAGCATGCGCTGCTCCACCAGGCGCGACAGGTCGCCCCAGTGCTGCAGGCTGCCAGGCTCGATCGGCGCCTGCAGGCAGGCGCGAAAGGCGCTGTGCACATCCGCCGTCAAGGCTTCGAGCAGCGCCGGCACACTGGCGAAGAAGTGGTACACCGACGAGGGCGGGATCTGTGCGCGTTCGGCCACTGCATAGATCGACAGGCTGGCCACGCCTTCGCTGGCCAGCAGGTCGCGTGCGGCGGCCAGGATCGAGTCGATCCGGGCCTGGCTGGCAGCGCGCGGTTTGCGGGGCGTGGCTGCACGGCTCATGTCAGTTGCTGATCGCCAGGATGCTGGCCTGGTAGGCGCCCACGAACAGGTCGAAATCGACCACGTCCTCTTCGCGCTCCAGGGTGGCCTGGGCCTCCAGCGATTCACGCGCCAGGGCCTCGAAACGCTGCTGCGCCTCGCTGCTCAGCGGCGTGCCGCGCAAGTAGTCGGCATGCGCCTGGCTCTGGCGCAGGGAGAAGCGGCTGAAGCTCTCCTTGTGCTCGGTCATGCTCGCCTGCACCTGGGCCGACGGCGTCAGCGACGGGTCGCTGACCTTGGCCGCCTGCGCGGCCAGGGCCTTGGCGTGCTCGTCGCTGGCGTGGCTGCGGTCGAGCAGTTCGGCCAGCGGGGCGATACGTTGCAGCAGCTCGTCGGCCCACTGCTTGAGCGCGACCGGCTGGCCGTCACGTTGCAGTTCCAGGCCAGGCTTGCGGCCCTGCTTGACCACGCTGAGGAAGTTGCTGGTGCACTGGCCGCACTCGCCATTGTCCAGCAGCGGGCTCTGCTCCAGTGCGCAGAACAGCAGGAAGGCGTCGAGGAAGCGCGCTTCGGTGAGGTCGATGCCGGTGGGCAGGAACGGATTGATGTCCAGGCAGCGCACTTCGATGTACTGGATGCCGCGGGCCATCAGCGCCTGGATCGGCCGCTCGCCGCTGTAGGTCACGCGCTTGGGGCGGATGTTGGAGTAGTACTCGTTTTCGATCTGCAGGATGTTGGTGTTCAGCTGCACCCACTCGCCATCCTTGTGCGTGCCGATCTCGACATACGGCGCATAGGGCGTGGCGACGGCCTTGCGCAGGCTGTCGGTGTAGCTGGCCAGGTTGTTGTAGCACGGCGTCAGGCCGGCCTGGGCGTTGCTCTGGTAACCCAGGTCGCTCATGCGCAGGCTGGTGGCGTAGGGCAGGTACAGGGTGTCGGCATCGAATTGTTCGAGCTGGTGCGCGCGGCCGCGCAGGAAGCCTGCGTCCAGCGCCGGGGAGGCGCCGAACAGGTACATCAGCAGCCAGCTGTAGCGACGGAAGTTGCGGATCAGTGCGATGTACGCCGACGACTGGTAGTCGCGGTCGTCGCCCGCCTGGCCTTCGGCCTGGCGCAGCAGCGGCCAGATCTGTTCTGGCAGCGAAAAATTGTAGTGGATGCCGGCAATGCATTGCATGGTGCGCCCGTAGCGCAGGGCCAGGCCCTTGCGGTACACGTACTTGAGCTGACCGATGTTCGAGGTGCCGTACCAGGCGATCGGGATGTCTTCCTCGGCCGGCAGCGGGCAGGGCATCGACGGGCTCCACAGGTACTCGTTACCGAGCTTGCTGTAGGCGAAGCGATGGATGTTCTCGAGGCTTTCGAGGGTCTGGGCAGGGTCGGCCAGGGCAGGGGTGATGAACTCCAGCAGCGACTCGGAATAGTCGGTGGTGATCTGCTCGTGGGTCAGGGCCGCGCCCAGGGCTTCGGGGTGCGGGGTCTGGGCCAGACGACCGTCCTCGGTCACGCGCAGGCATTCACGCTCGATGCCGTGCAGGCACTGCTTGAGCAGGGAGAGGTTGTCGCCCTGGCCGAGCAGGCTCAGGCGGCGGTTGAGAAGTTCGCTCAAGATGGATTCCTTCACGCGTCAGTCGCCCCAATATGGGGGTGGAAACGACGGTCTACAAGGGTGGACAGAGGAACTGGCGTGGTCGCCTGGTTTTCGCAGGGTTCCGGCAGTGCCCGCGCACTGCCGAAAGTACCGCACATTGGGCGTTTGCGGCTAGAGCACGGTGAAGGTGCCCTGGGCCCTGGCCATCAGTTTTTCGCCTTGCAGCACGTCGGCATCGACCACCAGGATGCGTCGCCCGGCCTGCAGCACACGGGCCACGCACAGCACCTCGCCCTCGCTGACCGGACGCAGGTAGTTGATCTTGCATTCCACGGTGACGCTCTGCTTGTCGAAGCCATGGGCGCTGGAGCAGGCCAGGCCCATGGCGATGTCGACCAGGCTGAAGATCGCCCCGCCATGCAGCTTGCCGCCGCGGTTGCGCAGGTGCGGCTCAAGGGCCAGCGCCACCTCGGCAACGCCCTGGTCGAGGCGTTGCAGGCGACAGCCGAGCAGTTGGCTGAATGCGCTGCGCACCTGCTCTTCGGGCAGGTCGGTCACTTCTTCTTCAACTGCTTGGCGTTGGCGAACAGCGAGGCCATGGCGTTGTTGGCCGGGGCCGGGGTCTCCTTGGCGCGTGCCGGCTGCTGCTGGCGCGGTGCCGAGCCCGGGCGGCTGCCGCGGGCGCCGTCGATTTTCTCGCCCGGGGTGTCGCCCATGCGCATCGACAGGCCCACGCGCTTGCGCGGAATGTCCACTTCCATGACCTTGACCTTGACCACGTCGCCGGCCTTGACCGCTTCACGCGGGTCCTTGATGAACTTCTCCGACAGCGCCGAGATGTGTACCAGGCCGTCCTGGTGCACGCCGATGTCGACGAAGGCGCCGAAGTTGGTCACGTTGGTGACCACGCCTTCGAGGATCATGCCCAGTTGCAGGTCCTTGAGGTCTTCGACGCCTTCCTGGAACTCGGCGGTCTTGAACTCGGGGCGCGGGTCGCGGCCGGGCTTGTCCAGCTCTTGCAGGATGTCGGTGACGGTCGGCAGGCCGAAGGTTTCGTCGGTGAATTTTTTCGGGTCCAGGCGCTTGAGAAAGCCGCTGTCGCCGATCAGCGAGCGGATGTCGCGGTCGGTGTCGGCGGCGATGCGCTGTACCAGCGGGTAGGCTTCAGGGTGCACCGCCGAGGCGTCCAGCGGGTTGTCGCCGTTCATCACGCGCAAGAAGCCTGCGGCCTGCTCGAAGGTCTTCTCGCCCAGGCGGCTGACCTTTTTCAGCGCGGCGCGGGTCTTGAAGGCACCGTTGGCATCGCGGTGTGCCACGATGTTCTGCGCCAGGGTGCTGTTGAGGCCCGAGATGCGTGCCAGCAGCGCCACCGAGGCGGTGTTGACGTCCACGCCCACGGCGTTCACGCAGTCCTCGACCACCGCATCCAGGCCACGGGCCAGCTTGAGTTGCGACACGTCGTGCTGGTACTGGCCCACACCGATGGATTTGGGGTCGATCTTGACCAGTTCGGCCAGCGGGTCCTGCAGGCGACGGGCAATCGACACCGCGCCGCGGATCGACACGTCCAGGTCGGGGAACTCCTTGGCCGCCAGCTCGGAGGCCGAGTACACCGAGGCGCCGGCTTCGGAGACCATGATCTTGGTCATCTTCAAGGCTGGGTATTTCTTGATCAGCTCGGCGGCCAGCTTGTCGGTTTCACGGCTGGCGGTGCCGTTGCCGATGGCGATCAGCTCGACCTTGTGCCTGGCGCACAGGGCGGCGAGCACGGCGATGGTCTGGTCCCACTGGTTCTTGGGTACGTGCGGGTACACCGTGGCGGTGTCGAGCAGTTTGCCGGTGGCATCCACCACCGCCACCTTGCAGCCGGTGCGCAGGCCCGGGTCCAGGCCCAGGGTGGTGCGCGGGCCGGCCGGGGCGGCCAGCAGCAGGTCATGCAGGTTGTGGGCGAACACGTTGATCGCCTCGCTCTCGGCGTTGTCGCGCAGCTCGCCGAACAGGTCGGTTTCCAGGTGCGTGTAGAGCTTGACCTTCCAGGTCCAGCGCACCACTTCGCCCAGCCACTTGTCGGCTGGGCGGTTCTGGTTTTTCACGCCGAAGTGCTCGCCGATCATCATTTCGCAGGGGTGCAGGGTGCCGGGCAGCTCTTCGCCGACCTTGAGGCTGGCCGACAGCACGCCTTCGTTGCGCCCGCGGAAGATCGCCAGGGCGCGGTGCGAGGGCGCGCTCTTGAGCGGCTCGTCGTGTTCGAAGTAGTCGCGAAACTTTGCCCCTTCCTCTTCCTTGCCGGCCACCAGGCGAGCGCTGAGCACCGATTCCTGCTTGAGGAAGTTGCGCAGCTTGGCCAGCAGGCTGGCGTCTTCGGCGAAGCGCTCCATGAGGATGTACTTGGCGCCTTCGAGGGCCGCCTTGACGTCGGCCACGCCTTTTTCGGCGTCGACGAAGCGCGCCGCTTCGGTTTCCGGGTTCAGCTGCGGGTCGTTGAACAGGCCGTCGGCCAGCTCGCCCAGGCCGGCTTCCAGGGCGATCTGGCCCTTGGTGCGGCGCTTCTGCTTGTACGGCAGGTAAAGGTCTTCGAGGCGGGTCTTGGTGTCGGCCAGCTTGATCTCGCGGGCCAGCTCCGGGGTCAGCTTGCCCTGCTCCTCGATGCTGGCCAGGATGCTGGCGCGGCGGTCGTCGAGTTCGCGCAGGTAGCGCAGGCGCTCTTCCAGGTTGCGCAGTTGGGTGTCGTCCAGGCTGCCGGTCACTTCTTTACGGTAACGGGCGATAAAGGGCACCGTGGAGCCTTCATCAAGTAGAGCCACGGCCGCTTCGACCTGTTGCGGGCGGACACCGAGTTCCTCGGCGATGCGGCTGTTGATGCTGTCCATAAAACCACCTGACAATTCGTGAATGCAAAGGCCGCAGGCCGGCGCCACGGGGCGCGCTCGAGCAGGGCGACGCTGGATCAAAGCGGCGCATTATACCCAGCGATCCGGGCTTGCGGGGATCGCGGCGCGCCAGCCTGTCGGGGCATGCCGCTGGCGACTTGGGAAAAATCTGCTAACAATGCACACGGCACGCTCAAATGGCGCCTAAGCCATAATGCCCGCCGAGATTAAAGGAGCTACCCATGAGCAGCACTGCACAACCCGCCGAAGGCGAGAAAATCCTCATCGTCGATGACGACCCGGGCCTGAGCAGCCTGCTGGAGCGTTTCTTCACCAGCAAGGGCTACCGTGCCCGTGCCGTACCCAACACCGAACAGATGGACCGCCTGCTGGCGCGTGAAGTGTTCAACCTGATCGTGCTCGACCTGATGCTCCCCGGCGAAGACGGCCTGACCGCCTGCAAGCGCCTGCGCGGGGCAAACAACCAGGTGCCGATCATCATGCTCACCGCCAAGGGTGACGAGCTCAGCCGCATCAAGGGCCTGGAACTGGGCGCCGACGACTACCTGGCCAAGCCGTTCAACCCCGACGAGCTGATGGCGCGGGTCAAGGCCGTGCTGCGTCGTCAGGCCCCGGTGGTACCGGGCGCACCAGGCAGCGAGGACGAAACCGTCACCTTCGGCGACTACGCGCTGTCGCTGGCCACCCGCGAACTCAAGCGCGGCGACGAAGTGCACATGCTCACCACCGGCGAATTCGCGGTGCTCAAGGCGCTGGTGATGCATGCCCGCGAGCCGCTGACCCGCGACAAGCTGATGAACCTGGCGCGCGGTCGTGAGTGGGACGCCCTGGAGCGCTCCATCGATGTGCAGATCTCGCGTTTGCGCCGCATGATCGAACCCGACCCTTCCAAGCCACGCTATATCCAGACCGTCTGGGGTGTGGGCTATGTCTTCGTGCCGGATGGCAATGCCGGCAAGTGAAGCCTTGTACAGGAGCAGGTCAGCATAGGCAGGGCGCCCCTCGGGTTGCCCTGTTTTTGCCTGTGCCGAAATCCGCAACGCCTGCGAGCCGCGCTCGCTCCTGCCAACCGTGTAGCCGTCGCCCATGAAAACGCCATTGTGGTTCCCCCAAAGCTTCTTCGCCCGCACGCTGTGGCTGGTGCTGGCCGTGGTGCTGTTCTCCAAGGCACTGACGCTGGTGTACCTGCTGATGAACGAGGACGTGCTGGTGGACCGCCAGTACAGCCACGGCGTCGCACTGACGCTGCGCGCCTACTGGGCGGCCGATGAGGAAAACCGCGAGAAGATTGCCGAAGCCGCCGGCTTGAAGCGGGTGGTCGGCACCGGTGTGCCCGAGGGTGAGCAGCACTGGCCCTACAGCGAGATCTACCAGCGCCAGATGCAGGCCGAACTGGGCGAGGACACCGAGGTGCGCCTGCGCATCCATGCGCCGCCGGCGCTGTGGGTACAGGCCCCGAGCCTGGGCGATGGCTGGCTGAAGGTGCCGCTGTACCCGCACCCGTTGCGCGGCCAGAAGATCTGGAACGTGCTGGGCTGGTTCCTGGCCATCGGCCTGTTGTCCACGGCTTCGGCCTGGATCTTCGTGCGCCAGCTCAACCAGCCGCTCAAGCGCCTGGTGTTCGCCGCCCGGCAACTGGGCCAGGGGCGCAGCGTGCGCCTGCCGATCAGCGACACGCCCAGCGAGATGACCGAGGTCTACCGGGCCTTCAACCAGATGGCGGAGGATGTCGAGCAGGCGGGGCGCGAGCGTGAGCTGATGCTGGCCGGGGTGTCCCATGACCTGCGCACACCGCTGACGCGCCTGCGCCTGTCGCTGTCGCTGCTGGCCAACGAAAGCGACCTGACCGACGACATGGTGCGCGACATCGAGGACATGGACGCGATTCTCGACCAGTTCCTGGCGTTCATCCGCGATGGCCGCGACGAGCCGGTCGAGGAGGTGGACCTCAGCGACCTGGTACGCGAGGTGGTCGCGCCGTTCAACCAGCCCGAAGAGCAGGTGCGGCTGTGCCTGGAGCCGATCCCGCCGTTTCCGCTGCGCCGGGTTTCGATCAAGCGCCTGCTCAACAACCTGATCGGCAATGCGCTGCATCACGCCGGGCAGGGCGTGGAAGTGGCGGCCTATGTCTCGGGTGACACCAGCGCGCCCTACGTGGTGCTGAGCGTGCTCGACCGCGGCGCCGGCATCGATCCGGGTGAGCTGGAGGCGATCTTCAATCCGTTCATTCGCGGTGATCGCGCCCGCAGCGGCAAGGGCACCGGCCTGGGCCTGGCTATCGTCAAGCGCATCGCCGCCCAGCACGGCGGCAATGTGGAGCTGCGCAACCGTTCCGGTGGCGGCATCGAGGCGCGGGTACGCTTGCCCCTGGGCCTGCTGCTGCCACGCGACGCGGTCTAGGGACGCAAGGGCTCAGCCCTTGCCCTTGGTGCGGGTCAGGTTCGGCCCGCCGTTCTTCTCCAGGTGTTCGATGATCATCCCGGCCACGTCCTTGCCGGTGGTGACCTCGATGCCTTCCAGGCCCGGCGAGGAGTTGACCTCCATCACCAGCGGGCCGTGATTGGAGCGCAGGATATCCACGCCGGCCACGCTCAGGCCCATGACCTTGGCAGCGCGGATGGCGGTCATGCGCTCTTCCGGGGTGACCTTGATCAGGCTGGCGGTGCCGCCCCGGTGCAGGTTGGAGCGGAACTCGCCGGGCTTGGCCTGGCGCTTCATCGAGGCGATCACCTTGTCGCCCACCACAAAGCAGCGAATGTCGGCGCCACCGGCCTCCTTGATGTACTCCTGCACCATGATGTTCTGCTTCAGGCCCATGAAGGCCTCGATCACCGACTCGGCTGCCTTGGTGGTTTCGCACAGCACCACGCCGATGCCCTGGGTGCCCTCGAGCACCTTGATCACCAGGGGGGCGCCGTTGACCATCTGGATCAGGTCGGGGATGTCGTCGGGCGAATGGGCAAAGCCGGTGACCGGCAGGCCGATGCCACGGCGCGACAGCAGCTGCAGCGAGCGCAGCTTGTCCCGCGAGCGGGCGATGGCCACCGATTCGTTGAGCGGGAACACGCCCATCATCTCGAACTGGCGCAGCACCGCGCAGCCATAGAACGTCACCGACGCGCCGATGCGCGGGATGACGGCGTCGAACCCTTCCAGCGGCTTGCCGCGATAGTGGATCTGCGGCTTGTGGCTGGCGATGTTCATGTAGGCGCGCAGGGTATCGATCACAACCATTTCATGGCCTCGTTGCGTACCGGCTTCGACCAGACGACGAGTGGAATACAGACGCGGGTTCCGCGACAGCACAGCGATCTTCATGCAACACCTGTGGAGGGGGTAATGGTGGCCGGAGAGGCCGGCTTGTCCTGTACGTATTTGAGGCCCGGGTTGACCACCAGCTGGCCGTGTACCAGGGCCTTGGAGCCGAGCAGCAGGCGATAGCGCATGGCCTTGCGGCAGGCCAGGGTGAACTCCACTTCCCACACCCGGTCGCCGAGCGCCAGGGGCGTGCGGATCACGTAGCGGGTCTGGGCATGGCCATTGGAGCTCTTGATGGTCTTCATCGTCACCAGCGGCGCTTCGCAGCGCCGGTGACGCAGTTGTACCACCGAACCCAGGTGCGCGTTGAAGCGGACCCAGGTTTCACCATCGCGTTCGAAGGTTTCCACTTCGGTGGCGTGCAGGCTGGAGGTGCTGGCGCCGGTGTCGATCTTGGCGCGCAGGCCTGCCACGCCGAGGTCGGGCAAGGCCACCCACTCGCGCAGGCCGATCACGCTCAAATGGTCAAATGTCTTCAAGATGCACAACCTGGGTAAAAGTCGGTGAACTGTAAGCACGCCGCGTATTTTTTGCATCCGCCAGTTACGGTAGTACAGTTCCATGAAACAAATGAATCGGGGAAATGCCATGGCACAAAAGCCGGAAGAGGACGACAAGGTTCGCCTGGACAAATGGTTGTGGGCGGCGCGCTTCTACAAGACCCGCGCCCTGGCCAAGGCGGCGATCGAGAGCGGCAAGGTGCATTGTCGGGGCGAGCGTTGCAAGCCGGGCAAGGAGCCGCGGGTGGGTGACGAGTTCGTGCTGCGTACCGGTTTCGACGAGCGTACCGTGGTGGTCACGGCGCTGTCGGTGGTGCGCCGCGGCGCACCCGAGGCACAGGCGCTGTACGAGGAGACCGCACAGAGCCTGGCACGCCGCGAGCAGGCCGCGGCGCTGCGCAAGGCCGGCGCCCTTGGGGTAAGCACCGACGGGCGGCCCACCAAGAAGCAGCGCCGCCAGCTACATCAGTTGCACGACAGCGCCGGTTAGCCCCGCGCGCCGATCACGCTCAGGCGGCCGAGCAGCGGCAGCCGTGCCAGCCAACCGAACAAGGGCGCGGTGACACGCACCAGGCCGGCGCTGGTCCGGGCAGCAAACGGCGTATAGTAACTCCAGCCCAGCGCCAGGATGGCCATGCCCAGGCCGCCGATATAGTCGTCCTGGCCCCAGTGGGCACCCGCCACCAGGCGTGGCAGCATGAACAGCACCGCCAGTGCCCAGATCAGCACATGCTGCATCAGGCGGCGGCTGAACAGGCTCATGAACAGTGCCCACAGCAGCAGCACCGAGGCGTGGTCGCCGGGGAAGCTCTGGCTGGAACGGTCCTTGAGCTCCCAGCGCGCTTCGAGCGCCGGGTAGTAGTCGCTGAGCATGATGGCGTCACTGAACACCATCGACGGGCTATGGTGCTGCCAGCCCATCAGGCGTACCAGCTTGGAGAAAAGGGCGCGGATCACCACCAGCACCAGCAGGGTCACCAGGAAGCCGAAAAAAGCCCGGCGCACCTCGACGGCCTTGAATACCCAGTCGCCGCGAATCAGCAGCATCAGCATGATGAGCCCGACCACGATGTCGAACGGGCGCAGGCTGCCCAGGGTCCAGATGCTGCGCCACAGGGTGTTGTCGGCCAGTGGGCGATTGAGGGCGTGGAACAGCCATTCGTCGAGCGCCATGCAAAGGGCCTGGCCAACGGGCCATAACCAGAAACACAGTAGTGCAACGGGAATCAACGTAGCCAGACACAGGGGGCCCCAAGCCCACCTGGCTTGGAACAGGGGTGGATTGTCCATAAACTACCTCTTTTACAGCGCTATCGTTCGCACCATTCTGGTGCTCTAAACGGGGCTTTATAGGCCCTTGAAATTATTTTGTCATCTTTCAGAAAGCCAGAAACCATGTCAGATTTGCCAGATACCGACTTCACCCAACGCTTCATCTTCGACGAGCGCGACGTACGCGGCGAACTGGTTTCGCTCGAGCGCAGCTACGCCGAAGTCCTGGCCAAGCACCCCTACCCGCAGCCGGTGGCGCAGCTGCTCGGTGAGCTGATGGCCGCGGCGGCGCTGCTGGTGGGCGCGCTCAAGTTCGACGGCCTGCTGATCCTGCAGGCACGCTCCGAAGGGCCGATCCCGCTGCTGATGATCGAGTGCTCCAGCGAGCGCGACATCCGTGGCCTGGCGCGCTACCACGCCGAGCAGATCGCCCCCGATGCCACCCTGGGCGACCTGATGCCCGATGGCCAGCTGGCGCTGACCATCGACCCGGCGCAGGGCCAGCGCTACCAGGGCATTGTCGACCTGGATGGCGAGAACCTCTCGGAGTGCTTCACCAACTACTTCGTGATGTCCCAGCAGGTGGGCACGCGCTTCTGGCTCAACGCCGATGGCCAGCGCGCCCGCGGCCTGCTGCTGCAGCAGTTGCCGGCCGACCGCCAGAAGGACGAGGACGATCGCGAAGACAGCTGGAAGCACGTCACGGCCCTGGCCAATACGCTGAAGGCCGAAGAGCAACTGGGCCTGGACAACGAGACCGTGCTGCACCGTCTGTACCACGAAGATGCCGTGCGCCTGTTCGATATCCAGCCGCTGCAGTTCCGCTGCAGCTGCTCGCGTGAGCGCTCGGGCAACGCGCTGGTCAGCCTCGGCCAGGACGATGCCCTGGCCCTGGCGGCCGAGCATGGCGGGGCGATCGAAATCGACTGCCAGTTCTGCAACCAGCGCTACCTGTTCGATGAAACCGAAATCGCACAATTGTTCGCCGGCGGGGGTGTTGACGCACCGTCAGATACTCGTCACTAAAACGTTTAAGCTCAGGTAAATCTCCTGTCGAACGCCGGAAACACGCCGTTCTGACAGGAGGGCCCTACTTTTTTTGGGCGTTTCTGGCATAATCCCGCCACTTTTTTCGCTGTAGTAGTTTTAAAAGCTCTACTACAAAACGTTCGGAGCACTCGGCCGCAGGCCGGATGGGGAATCTCATGACGCAAGCCAACAACACCGTGTACACCGACCTGAGCGTCGATGAACTGGTAAAAGAAGCGCTGAACCGCGGTGAAGGCGAGCTGGCCGATACGGGCGCGCTGGTCGTGAAAACTGGTCACCGCACCGGTCGTTCGCCGGTCGACCGTTTCATCGTCGACGAGCCGTCCACCTCGTCTGCCATCGCCTGGGGCCCGATCAACCGCAAGTTCCCGGCCGACAAGTTCGATGCCCTGTGGGACCGCGTCGAGGCGTTCAACAACGCCCAGGATCATTTCGTTTCCCACGTGCACGTAGGTGCGGCCGCCGAGCACTACCTGCCGGTACGCATGACCACCCAGACTGCCTGGCAGAACCTGTTCGGCCGTTGCCTGTTCATCAACCCGGCGCAGTACAACCCGGCCGGTCGTGATGAGTGGCAAGTGCTCAATGTCGCCAACTTCGAATGCGTGCCCGAGCGTGACGGCACCAACTCCGACGGTTGCGTGATCCTCAACTTCGCCCAGAAGAAGGTACTGATCGCTGGCATGCGTTACGCCGGCGAGATGAAGAAAGCCATGTTCTCGGTGCAGAACTTCCTGCTGCCGGCTGCCGACGTGCTGCCGATGCACTGCGCCGCCAACATCGGCGAAGCAGGCGACGTGACCCTGTTCTTCGGCCTGTCGGGCACCGGCAAGACCACCCTGTCGGCCGACGAAAGCCGTTACCTGATCGGTGACGACGAGCACGGCTGGGGCGAGGGCGTGGTGTTCAACATCGAAGGCGGTTGCTATGCCAAGTGCATCGACCTGTCGGAGAAGAACGAGCCGGTCATCTGGAAAGCCATCAAGCATGGCGCCGTGCTGGAAAACGTCGTCATCGACGACGCCAAGCACGCTGACTACTCCGATGTCAGCCTGACCCAGAACAGCCGTGCGGCCTACCCGCTCGAGCACGTTGCCAAGCGTTCCGAGAAGAACCTGGGTGGCGAGCCCAACGCAGTGATCTTCCTGACCTGCGACCTGACCGGCGTACTGCCACCTGTATCGATCCTCAGCGAAGAGCAGGCGGCCTACCACTTCCTGTCCGGTTACACCGCGCTGGTGGGTTCCACCGAAATGGGTTCGGGCAGTGGCATCAAGTCGACCTTCTCCACCTGCTTCGGCGCGCCGTTCTTCCCGCGTCCGGCTGGCGAGTACGCTGAACTGCTGATCAAGCGTATCCGTGGTTTCGGTTCCAAGGTGTACCTGGTCAACACCGGCTGGACCGGTGGTGGCTACGGTGTGGGCAAGCGCTTCAACATCCCGACCACCCGTGCGGTGATCGCGGCCATCCAGAGCGGCGCACTGGTCGGTGCTGAAACCGAGCACCTGGACATCATCAACCTGGACGTGCCGAAACTGGTACCGGGTGTTGAAACCGTACTGCTCAACCCGCGCAACACCTGGGCTGACAGCGCTGCCTACGACGAAGCGGCCAAGGGCCTGGCTTCGCTGTTCATCGAGAACTTCAAGAAGTTCGACGTTTCCGACGCCATCAAGGCAGCGGGTCCGCAACTGTAAGTTGCTGCTCGCCAGCTGAGAAAAAGCCGCCCGAATGGGCGGCTTTTTCGTTTGGGCTGTGATTCAGGCCAATGCGGCCAGAACATGTTCCGGGTCATTGTGAATCGCACGCAGCAGTGCCCGTGCTGGCCCTTCTGGAGCACGGCGTCCTTGCTCCCAATTGCGCAACGTACCCAGCGGTACATCGATACACTGCGCAAATCTTTCCTGGGTAAGCCCGGTTGCCTCGCGTATGGCCCTGACCCGCATGGCGTCTACCTGGAACTCGCGTGAAGGTTTGCGCTCCCCACGATCGATTTCAGCCATCTCGGTCATGCTGTCAACGAGACGACCGAAAAGATTCCTGTCCATCATTTCCACCCTTGGTTGAGGCTTCGAAGTACGGCTTTCTGTTTTTTAGTCAATGTGTCGTGGATGCCTTTGCGGTAGATAAGCAGCAAACGGATCTGGCTGGCTGACACGGCGTAGTAATAGATCACTCGAACCCCGCCGCTTTTTCCTTTGCCTTTTGCTGCCCATCGAATTTTTCGCAGCCCGCCGGTATCTTCGATCAGGTCACCTGCTTCAGGGTGCTCGGCAAGATACACCTGAAGCGACAGGTACTCGTGATCATCGAGATGGCTTGAAACGTCGCTGGTAAATACGCTTGTTTCGATGAAGAGCATGCCAACCTTTGTACGCCATTGGCGTAGTTAGAGTCTATGCCTTGCGCAGTAGCGGTGCAACCGCATGGATGTTTCGAGTAGGCGCCCATGCTATTCAGCCCTGCTACGGTTTACTGTCACCGTGCTTCTGAATTCGTTGTGGGATGCTTCCCGCCCCCTTCACTGCATACAGGTCATTCATGTCTGCCACACCCGAACGCCACCACTACCCCCACGTTCACCCCCTGCCGACCCGCTGGCAGGACAACGACGTCAACGGCCACATCGCCAGCGCCACGGTCTACGCCTTCTTCGACAGCGCCGTGCAGGCCTACCTGATCGAGCATGCCGGGCTCGACCCGCAGGATGGCGAGGTGGTGGGGTTCGTGGTCAGTTCGGGGTGCGACTTCTTCGCCTCGGCCGCCTTCCCCGAATGCCTGGAAGTCGGCCTGCGCGCGGTGCGGGTGGCCGGCAGTTCGGTGGAGTACCAACTGGCCCTGTTCAAGGTCGGTGAAGCTCAGCCCTGCGCCGCCGGGCGCATGGTGCAGGTGTTCGTCGAGCGTGCCACCGGCCAGCCCGCCAGCTTGCCGACGGCCCTGCAAGGCGCCCTGGTAGCCCTGCAAGGCTGAAACCCGGCGCGGTCAGTCGTTGATGCGGATGATGCCTTCGCGCACCGCAAACAGCACCAGGCCCGGTATGTCGTGTATCTGCAGGCGGTGCATGATCTGCGAGCGGTGCGCCTCCACCGTCTTCACGCTCAGGCCCAGGCCATCGGCAATCGAGCGGGTCGACTCGCCTCGTGCAATCAGGCGCAGGATCTCCAGCTGGCGGGTGGTCAGTTGCATGGTGCTGCTGCCGGCATGGCGTTTGCGGCTGTGCTTGACCGCCTGCCCGATCACCAGCGGCAACACCGCCGACGACAGGTACTGGCCGCCGTTCTTCAACGCCTGCAACGCCAGCTCCAGTTCCAGCACGGTGGCAGTCTTGAGCAGAAAGCCGTGGGCACCCTGCTGCAGGCACTTCATCACGAACTCCAGCTCCGAGCGCGCCGACAGCATCAGCACCATGCTTGCCGGCACGCGCAGGCACAGCTCGCGCAGGATCTCTTCGCTCTCCAGCGCATCCAGCGCCATGTCCAGCATGATGATGTCCGGCTTGAGCTGTTCGGCGAGCTCGACGGCGCTCACGCCGTCACCGGTTTCACCCACCACTGCGTAATCTTGTTTTTGTTCGAGCAGCGCGCGCAGCCCCGCTCTGAACAGGGGCGACTCGTCTGCAAGGAGTATTCGGCAAAGCATAGGTAGGCCTGTGTCGCAAGGTAAGGGGCGGTGTATGGCTCAGCTGGCACGTGGGTTGTCGCTGAACTGGGCGATCAGCGCCGGCAACCGTGTCAGCGGTTCCACCGCCTGGGCCGCACCCAGCCGTATGGCTTCCTTGGGCATGCCGAACACGATGCAACTGGCCTCGTCCTGTGCCACGGTGGCGGCGCCTTGCTCACGCATGCTCAGCAGGCCTCGGGCACCGTCATCGCCCATCCCGGTCATGATGATGCCAAGGGCATTGCCCCCGGCATGCCGGGCGGCGGAGCGAAACAGGACATCGACCGAGGGTTTGTGCCGATTGACGGCGGGACCGTCGAGCACCTCCACCAGGTAGTGCGCACCACTGCGTTTGAGCTGCATGTGCAGGCCCCCCGGGGCCAGCAGTGCCAGGCCGCTGTGGACACGGTCCAGATGCCTGGCCTCGCGCACCTCGATCTGACAGAGGCTGTTCAGGCGCCTGGCGAAGTCGGCAGTGAACCTGGCTGGCATGTGCTGCACGATCACGATGCCCGGGCAATCGCGCGGCAGCTGACGCAGGATGAACTCCAGCGCCTGGGTGCCGCCGGTCGAGCAGCCAAGTGTAACGATTCGCTCGGTGGTTTTGCTTGGGGTTGCAGGCAGTGCACTGGTTTTTTCTTTCGCCTGCGACAGAGGTAACAATACCGGGCGGGTGCGGGCTGCTTCCTCGATGCTGCGGATCAGCCCGCTGGCGAGGTTCTCCAGGCTCTGGCGCAGGCCCAGCCGGGCCTTGGTGAACACGCCGACCGCCCCGGCGGCCAGGGCCTGGAGATTGAGGTCGGTGCCGGCTTCGGTGAGGGTCGAGCAGATGATGGTCGGCGTGGGGCGCTCGGCCATGATCTGGCGCAGAAAGGTCAGGCCGTCCATGCGCGGCATCTCGATGTCCAGCACCAGCACATCGGGCCAGTCACGGCGCATCTTCTCGATGGCATACAGCGGGTCGGCGGCCATGCCGATCACGCGGATGCGCGGGTGGTCGTTCAGGCACTGGTTGAGCACCTGGCGCACCAGCGCCGAGTCGTCGACGATGAACACCCGCACCGGCGCCGTCGCACGCTCGGTCATACGCGCTCGAACACCGAGGGGTGCACCAGCCTGAGCGGCAGCTCGAAGCCGTGGATGCTTTCGGCGTGCCCGATGAACAGCAGCCCGCCGGGGCGCAGCTGGTTGACCAGGCGCTGCACGATCAGCTGTTTCTGCGGGGTGTCGAAGTAGATCAGGATGTTGCGCAGGAATATCACGTCGAACGGCCCCAGGCCCTCGGGCAGCGGCTGCACCAGGTTGATCTCGCGCAGGCTCACCCGCGCTCGCAGGTGCGCCTGCACGCGCAGGCGCCCGTGCATGTCGCCGACCCCGCACAGGCAGTGGCGCTGCATCCAGCCATCGGGAAAGTAGCGCGCCTGGGCGATGTCGTAGATGCCTTGCTCGGCCAGCGTCAGCATGCTCTGGCTGAGGTCGCTGGCCAGGATCGACCAGTCGCTGCCGGTAGCGTGCTCGGCCACGGTCATGGCCAGGCTGTAGGGCTCCTCGCCCGACGAGCAGGCCGCGCTCCACAGCCGCAGCGGCCCCTTGCGCCGGCCCAGCCACTGGCCAAGGAATTCGAAGTGCGGGAACTCGCGAAAGAAGTAGGTCTCGTTGGTGGTCAGCAGGTCGATCACCAGGCGCCGCTCGCGGCTGTGGGTCGGGCGCTCGATCAGGTGCAGGTAGTCGCGGTAGTTGTCCAGGTGGTAGTGACGCAGGCGTTTCATCAGGCGCCCGGCCACCAGCGAGCGCTTGTTGCTGGCCAGGTGGATGCCCGAGGCGCTGCTCATCAGCGTCTGCAGGCGGCTGAACTCCTGTTCGCCCAGCACCGGCAGTTTGAAGGTCGAGGGCATTCAGGAGCCCTTCGCCGCCTGGCTGAGGTAGCGGATATCGTCCAGCGACAGCACCTGGGGCATGTTCAGGATGATCAAAAAGCCCTGCTCCTGCTGGGCCATGCCGGCAATGAAGTCGGCACGGATGCCGGTGCCGAACGGCGGCGCCGGCACCACCCCGTGCGGGTCGATGTCGAGTACCGCGTCCACCGCATCCACCACCAGGCCGATGCGCTGCACGCCGTCCTCGAGGGGCAGGGCGATGATCACGATGCAGGTGCGCTTGCCGGCCTCGGTCAGTTCCATGCCGAAGCGTGCTGCCAGGTCCAGTACCGGCACCACGTTGCCGCGCAGGTTGAGCACGCCGTGAATGTAGGCGGGCATCATCGGCACGCGGGTGATCTCGGCGTACTCGATGATCTCGCGCACCAGTTCGATGGGCAGTGCATAGCCGGCCTCGCGCACGCGAAAGGTCAGGTGCTGGACATTGGTGGGCAGGTGCGGCGCGGGCGCCGCAGACTCTAGGGTGTGCATGGGGACGCCTCGGTCAAGTGAAGCTGACGAACTGGCCTTCATCGATCAGCGCCTTGTGGGTGGGCTTGTAGGCGCCGACTTGCGGTTCGCCCACCCGGGGCAGGGCACGCGCAGTGCTGCCGGCCTCGAAGCGGAAGAAGCCGATCAGCTCCTGCAACTGGCCGGCCTGGGCGTTCATCTCTTCGGCGGTGGCGGCCAGCTCTTCGGAAGCCGAGGCGTTCTGCTGGGTGATCTGGTTCATCTGGCCCATGGCGATGTTGATCTGCCCGGCGGCGCTGCTCTGCTCCTGCGAGGCGGCGGTGATTTCCTGCACCAGGTCCGAGGTCTTCTGGATGTTGGGCACGATCTCGCTGAGCAGGCTGCCGGCCTGTTCGGCCAGTTGCACGCTGCTGGAGGCCACCTGGCCGATTTCCTGCGCTGCCACCTGGCTGCGTTCGGCCAGCTTGCGCACCTCGGCGGCCACCACGGCAAAGCCCTTGCCGTGATCGCCGGCACGGGCGGCCTCGATGGCGGCGTTGAGCGCCAGCAGGTTGGTCTGGTAGGCAATGTCGTCGATGATGCCGATCTTCTCGGCGATCTGCTTCATCGCCAGCACCGTGTCGCCCACTGCGCCGCCGCCCTGCACCGCGTCGTTGGCCGCCTTGCCGGCGATGCCGTCGGTGACCTTGGCGCTTTCGGTGTTCTGCGCGATCGAGGCCGACATCTGCTCGACCGAAGCGCTGGTCTGCTCGACGCTGGCGGCTTGCTCGTTGGCCGCCTGGCTCAGCGATTGCGAGGTCGAACTGACCTGTTCGGAGGCCGACGACAGCGCATCGGCGGCGCTGCGCACATCGCCCAGGATGCTGCGCAGGCGCAGGGTCATGTTCTGCATCGAGCCCAGCAACTGCCCGGTCTCGTCCTTGTGGGTCACTACCAGGTCCTGGCTCAGATCGCCGGCGGCCATGCGGTCGGCGGCCTGCACTGCGCCTGCCAGCGGCCGGGTGATGCTGCGGGTGACCAGCACGCCGATCAGCATGCCGATCAGGGTTGCGGCGGCGACCAGGGCGATCATCTGCACCCGCGAGCGTTCGTAGATGACGCTGATCTCGGCGTTCGCCTCGCCGGCGCGCGCCTGCTTGGCAGCGCTGGCCTCACCCAGCAACTGGTCGACCACGTTGGCCGCCGCGACGTTCTGCGGCATCAGCGCCAGCGCTTCGGAAGCAATCTGCAGGTCGCCCGACTGCTGGTGCACCCCCAGCAACTGGTTGGCCACGCTGATGTAGGCCTGCAGCGGCGCGTCGATTCTTTCCACCTGGGCGCGGCCTTCCTTGGTGATGAAGTGCTCGCGCGCCTTGATCAGCAGTTCGCGGGTCTTTTCCATCGCCGCGCGGGCGGTGGCGGCCGACTGGTCGCGCTCCTGGGCGGTGGTGGAGAGCAGGCTCTGGCGCACGGCGCGGTTGGCCATCAGCAGCTGGATGTTGGCTTGCTGCAAGGTGCTCAGGCCGGCCACGTCCAGCTCGTACATGCGGTCCGACAGGCCGTTGACCTGCTCCAGGTTGCGCAGGCCGATGACTCCGATGAGCGCGGTCAGCGCCACCACCAGCAGAAAGCCCAGGGTCAGGCGCACGCCTATCTTCATATTGCTGATCAACTGCATGTCTATTCTCCGGAAGGGCTTGGCAACAGGTGCGGCGTCTCGCCTTCGGCGCGTTGCTGCGACTGGCGGAACAGGCTGGGGATATCGAGTATCAGCGCCACCTGGCCAGAGCCGAGGATGGTCGAGCCGCTGATGCCACTGAGGTGTTGGAACAGTTGCCCCAAGGGCTTGATCACGGTCTGCAGTTCGCCGTGCAACTGGTCGACGATCAGCCCGGCATGCTGCCGGCCCTGGCTGACCACCACGATGTTGCGGCGCACGCAGGCGCTGCGCGGCAGGCCGAAATGCGGTTGCAGGTCGATGCACGGCAGCGGCCGCCCGCGCAGGTTCAGGTGGCCCTGCTCGGCCTGGTTGGCGGGCGCCTCCATGCATTCGGTGACCATGTCCAGCGGGATCACGAAGTGCTCCTCGCCCACGCTCACCAGAAACCCGTCGATGATCGCCAGGGTCAGCGGCAGGCGGATGCGGAAGGTGCAGCCATGGCCGGCCCTGGAGTCGATCTCGATGACCCCGCGCAACTGGTCGATGGCGCTGCGCACCACGTCCATGCCCACCCCGCGTCCGGACAGGTTGGACACCTGCTCGGCGGTGGAAAAACCCGCTTCGAAGATCAGCAGGTGGATGTCCTGTTCGCTCATCGGCGAATCGCTGTCGAGCATGCCGCGGGCGATGGCCTTTTCGCGGATCTTCGCGGTGTTCAGGCCGCGCCCGTCATCCTGGATCTCGAGCACGATCATGCCCGAGTCGTGGTAGGCGTTCAGGCGCAACTGACCCTGCTCGGGCTTGCCGGCGGCGCGGCGCTCGGCAGGGGCCTCGATGCCGTGGTCGATGGCGTTGCGCACCAGGTGCACCAGCGGGTCGGCGATGCGGTCGATCAGGGTCTTGTCCAGCTCGGTGTCGCCGCCGCTGATGGTCAGCGCGATCTGCTTGTCCAGCGCCTGACTCACATCGCGCACCACGCGGTGGAAGCGGTTGAAGGTCTCGCCCACTTCGACCATGCGCAGTTTCAGCGCCCGCTCGCGGATCTGCTCCACATGTTGCTGCACCGCCTGCACGCTTTCGATGCAGGCGGCGTGGGCACTGCGCAGGGCCTGCATCTGGGCGCCGGCGGTGGCGATGACCAGCTCGCCGACCAGGTTGATCAGCTCGTCGAGCTTTTGCGCAGCCACCTTGACCTGGCTGCTGGAGGCAGTGCGCGGCTCGCCAGCGGGCATCGATGGCAAGGGTGTGGCGGTTGCAGGCGCCAACGTTTGCGCCGGTGCGCGGGGTTCGGCCGGCAAGGCGGTATCGGTCGGCTCCTGGGCCTGCAGGCGCAGGGTGCAGAAGTCCTGCACCAGGGCGAACACGTCTTCGAGCTGTTCGCGGCTGGCGTCGCTGTGCAGGCTCACTTCGAAGCCCAGGTAGCAGGCCTCCGGGTCGAGGCTGTCGAGCTCCGGCACGGCCCAGGTGAGGGTCTGCAGGCTGAGGATGTCGCCCAGCCGCGCCAGGTAGCGGATGAACGCCGCCGGGTCGAAGCCGTTGCTCAGCAGCTCGCTGGCAAAGCGGATCGACAGGTGCCAGGTACGCAAGCGGGGCGCACCGTGCGGGGCTGCCAGCGGGTTGTCCACAGACGCGGGCAGCTCGCCCTGATGTGCCTGCAATGCCGTCAGCAGGGCGGCGTGGCGTGGCGTGTGCGCTGGCATGCTGACCTGCTGCGGGTCGATGCTGTCGAGCATCACCCCCAGTTCGTCCATGCACTGCAGCATCAACGAGGTGAGCGGAGCGTCCAGCACCCGCGCACCGTCGCGTACCCCCATCAGCAGGTTTTCCAGCTGGTGCGCCAGCGCCACCAGTGGGTCGAGGGAGAAGATCCCCGCCGAGCCCTTGAGCGTGTGCACGGCGCGAAACAGCGCGTTGATCGCCGCGTCGTCATCGGGGCGGGCTTCCAGGCGCAGCAGGCTGTCTTCGGCTTCCTTGAGCAGGTCGCGGGCCTCTTCGAGAAAGCCCTGCAGCAGCTGGCTCCATTGCTCGGCGTCGAACATGCTCACTCCTCGCACGGCACGGGGCTACCGGCCGGGCACAATGCGGGCAGGCGCAGCAGCTCCAGCAACGCCCGGGCGTTGCCCGGCAGGGCGATCACCTCGGCCTCGTGGCCATTTGCGCAGAGGGTCTTGTGCAGGCTCAGCAGCAGTTGCACGCCGGCACTGTCGAGCTCGCCCAGGCCGCCCAGGTCCAGTTGCCAGGGCACTGGCTGAGCGGGCAACAGGGCCAGCAGCTGCTCGCGTGCGGCGCGCACCTCATAGATGGTCAGGTCGCCGTCCAGGCGTAGCCGTGCGGGGATGTCGGCGGTGGCTGCGGCGAGTGTGAACATGCGCGTCAGCCAATCAGCTTTTCGACAGCCGCCAGCAACTGCTGGGGCTGGAACGGCTTGACGATCCAGGCCCGCGCTCCGGCGGCCTGGCCCTCGGCCTTCTTGGCCTGCTCGCTTTCGGTGGTGAGCATCATGATCGGGGTGAAGCGGTATTCGTTGCGCGCCTTGAGCGCCTTGACCAGGCCGATGCCGTCCAGGTTGGGCATGTTCACGTCGCTGATCACCAGGTTGATCTTCTGCCCGGTGAGCTTGTTCAGCGCGTCGCGCCCGTCACAGGCTTCGATCACCTGGTGGCCGGCGCTGGCCAGGCTGATTTTCACGAGTTGGCGCATCGAGGCGGAGTCGTCCACGATCAGGATGGTCTTGGCCATGTTCAGGGCTTCCGGAGTTAGAAAAAGGTCACGTCGCTGCTGGATGCCGACTGGCTGTGGCCAGCCCGTTCCTCGCTGGTGGTGAAGCGCTGGCGCAATTGCTGCAGCCAGCCTTGCGGGTCGTGCAGGCGCGGGTCGTCGTGCGCCAGGGCATCGAGCAGTTGCAGCAGGTCGGCCTGCAGGTGGTCGAGCATCTGGTCGGCGCGATCCTGGAACTGCAGGCTGACCATGATCGCGTGGATATCTGCCTGGGTGGCGCGGGCATCCTGTTGCAGCGCCCGCGAGGCGCCGTCGAGGGCGTCGAGGTTGCCGCCCAGGTCGCTGATCACCTCGTCGAGCACCTGCTCCAGCTCGCGCAGGTTGGCCTGTTCTTCGCTGCCCAGCACGGTGGCGGCATCGATGCTGGACTGGATCGACTGGTTGATCTCGCCCACCTTGGCGTCCATCGACTGGCCGGTCTCGGCCGACAGGCTGGAGAGCTTGCGCACCTCGTCGGCGACCACCGAGAAGCCGCGGCCGAACTCGCCGGCGCGGGCAGCCTCGATGGCGGCATTGAGCGCCAGCAGGTTGGTCTGGCTGGCAACTTCCTGCACGCGCTTGGCCATCTGCTGGAGCTGGCCGGCGTAGCTGCCCAGATGATTGATGGTGGTCAGAAATTCATGCTGGCGCTGGCTGCTGGCAGCGAAGCTTTCGGTGACCCGGCGCAGGCGCTGGTTGGCCTCGCGCAGGTTCTCGCCCACGCCGCCATTGGCCAGCACGTTGTCGGCGTCGTTGAGGCTGTGTTCCAGGCGCTGGTTGATGGCGCCGAAGCGTTCGAGCAACTGGCTGATGTTGTCGCCCAGCAGGGTTCGGCTCTGTTGGAGGCTGTCGATCCAGCTGGGCGCCACCACCGGCAGCAGGGTGTGCAGTGGCGGCTGTTCGAGCACGATGGGCGCGTCGCTGACCGCAGCCACCTGTGCCACGGGGCGCGGGCGCAGCAAGGTGCTGGCAAGCAGTACCAGCGACAGCCCGGCCAGGCCCAGGGGCAGCAGGTCGAGCAGCAGGCCGCAGGCGCCGAGGGCCGTGCCGATCCATATTCCCAGGTACATCCGCATTCCGTGCGCCCACTGCGTCGCTTAAGGTGGGGCGGATCATAGCGATTGCTATTTGACGTCAAAATCGGGACGCCCCTTAAGCCGACCCGTCAGTCACAAAACAGCCGACGCAAACAGACCCCTGCCGATGTTGATCGGACAGTCAATATAAAAGGCTGGAAAGCTGGCCGAACAACAGGCTCGAAGGTTTTCGCGCAGGGGCCGGGGCGGGGAAAGGCTTAGGTGAATGGCTTAAGCCAATGGCGTGATGGCACATGGCTTGATTGCTACGTTTGCGGGTACAACTGCGGCGCTGCCGGCGCGGGGCCGGCAGCGTCGATGGAATTCAGCGGTGACGCCAGCGTTTGTCGTGCTTGCGATGACCGTAGTGGTGGCCGCGATCGCGGTAATGGCGGCGATCATCGTAGCCGCGGCCGCGGTTGTTGTAGCGGCGGTCTTCGTCGTCGCTCTTGTTGCCCATGTAGTTGCCCAGTGCACCGCCCGCACCGCCGCCGGCTGCGGCGCCGATCAGGCTGCCGGTGTTGCCGCCCACGCTGCGGCCCACCACGTTGCCGCCGGCCGCACCCAGTGCGCCACCGATGGCCGCCTCGCCGCGGCTGCGCTTGTCGGCACCTACCGCGCTACCGGCTGCACCGCCCAGGCCGGCGCCGATGGCCGAACCGGTGCTGCCACCGATCGACTGGCCAACCACCGAACCCAATACCCCGCCCAATGCGCCGCCGATACCGGCTTCGGTGGAGCCACCTGCCGAGGCAACGCCACTGAGCAGGCCGAGAGACAACAGCAGAATCGAGGAGTACTTCATAAGGGAGCCTCAAAGGGATGACGAGGCGAACCTGAGGCTCTGCAACACGCGCTGGCAACGCAAATCCGACGATTGGCACGACGTGTATACAATTTTATAAGTTACTGTTTTTACAGTGAAACTTAATGCGTTTTTGCGGGTCTGAGCTTACTTGGGACGAAGGCCCTGGCAGTGATGCCAGGGCCTTTTTCTTGCCTGCAGTTATGCGCTGAACGAACTGCTGGCAAGCCAGCTCCCACAGCGTTCTGCATGCGCCGCAAGACCCTGTGGGAGCCGGCGTTGCCGGCGAAGGGGCCTAGATGATCCTGGCCGTGGCGCTGGCCGCCTCGATCCTGATCGCCACGAACTTCGACGTCGGCGTATGGCTGCCATCGCCCACGCTTTCCAGTGGCACCAGCGGGTTCACCTCGGGGTAGTAGGCTGCCGCCTGCCCCGCCGGAATGTCGAATGCCAGCAAGGTGAAGCCCTTGACCCGGCGCTCGCGGCCATCGCCCCACAACGACACGATATCGGCCTTGTCACCGGGGTTGAAACCCAGCCGGATGATATCCGCCTCGTTGGCGAACAGCACGTCGCGCTGCCCCTTGACCCCACGGTAACGGTCATCCAACCCGTAGATGGTGGTGTTGTACTGATCGTGGGAACGCATCGACTGCATGATCAGGTCCGGCACCTGGCCGCTGGCGCGCACGCTCTCGTGCAGCAGGTCGTCGGGCAACGCATTGGCCTTGAAGTTGGCCCGCCCGCTGGACGTCTTCCACTGGCGCTGGCCGGCGCTGTTGCCCAGGTAGAAGCCACCGGGGTGCTGCAGGCGCTGGTTGAACCCCTCGAACCCTGGAATGGTGTCGGCGATCAGTTCGCGAATGCGCCCATAGTCGGCCACCAGCCATTGCCAGTCCACCGGTTTGCTGCCCAGGGTGGCGGCAGCGATTCCGGCGATCACCGCCGGCTCCGAGCGCATCTGGCGCGACAGCGGTTTGAGCTGGCCGTTGGAGGCATGCACCATGCTGAACGAGTCTTCCACCGTCACTGCCTGCGGGCCTTCGCCCTGCAGGTCGATATCGGTACGTCCCAGGCACGGCAGAATCAGTGCCTGCTGCCCGTGGATCAGGTGGCTGCGGTTGAGCTTGGTGCTGATCTGCACCGTCAGCTCGCAGTTGCGCAGCGCCTGCGCAGTGCGCTCGGTGTCGGGGGTGGCCTGGGCGAAGTTGCCGCCCAGCCCGATGAACACCCGCGCCTTGCCATCGAGCATGGCGCGAATCGCCTCCACCGTGTTGTGGCCGTTGTGGCGCGGCACGGCAAAGCCGAAGCGACGCTCCAGTGCATCCAGCAGCGCCACCGGCGGGCGTTCGTTGATGCCCATGGTACGGTCGCCCTGCACGTTGCTGTGGCCGCGTACGGGGCATAGCCCGGCCCCTGGCACCCCAAGGTTGCCGCGCAGCAGCATCAGGTTGGCGATTTCCTGGATGGTCGGCACCGAGTGACGGTGCTGGGTGATGCCCATGGCCCAGCACATGATGACTTTTTCGGCCCGCGCATACATGCGTGCGGCCTGCTCGATATCGGCCAGGCCCAGGCCCGACTGTTGCACGATCTGCTCCCAGCTGCTGGCCTCGACCACTTCAAGGTAGGCCTCCACGGCCGCAGTGTGCTCGGCGATGAAGGCATGGTCGAACACCGCTGGCGCACCTGTTGCCTGCGCCTCGCGCTCCCACTGCAGGAGGAACTTGGCCATGCCGCGCAGCAGCGCCATGTCGCCGCCCAGGGCGGGGCGAAAATAGGCGGTGTTGGTCGGACGATCACCGTTGGTGAGCATCTCCAGCGGGTGCTGCGGGTGCTGGAAACGCTCCAGGCCGCGCTCCTTGAGCGGGTTCACGCACACCACCTGGGCACCGCGCTTGACCGCCTCACGCAGCGGTTCAAGCATGCGCGGGTGGTTGGTACCAGGGTTCTGGCCCCACACGAAGATCGCGTCGGCGTGCTCGAAATCGTCGAAGGTCACCGTACCCTTGCCGACCCCGACGCTCTGGCCCAGGGCCACGCCGCTGGCTTCGTGGCACATGTTCGAGCAGTCCGGGAAGTTGTTGGTGCCGTAGGCGCGCACGAACAGCTGGTACAGGTAGGCCGCCTCGTTGCTGGCCCGGCCCGAGGTATAGAACTCCGCCTGGTCGGGGCTGGTCAGGCCGTTGAGGTGGCGCGCGATCAGGGCGAAGGCGTTGTCCCAGCTGATCGGCTGGTAACGGTCGTTGGAGGGGTTGTACACCATCGGCTCGGTGAGCCGGCCCTGGTACTCCAGCCAGTAGTCGCTCTGGCCCAGCAGCGAGGTGACGCTGTGGCGGGCGAAGAAGGCCGCATCGACCCGGCGCTTGGTGGCCTCCCAGTTGACCGCCTTGGCGCCGTTCTCGCAGAACTTGACCATGCCGCTTTCCGGCGAGTCGCCCCAGGCGCAGCCCGGGCAGTCGAAGCCGCCGTTCTGGTTGGTCTTGAGCAGGGCGCGGATGTTCTTCAGCGCGTTGTCGCTGCCGATCCAGGCCTGCGCCACACTGCGCAGCGCGCCCCAGCCGCCGGCGGCGCCGTGGTAGGGCTTGTAGCGGGGGACCGGCTTCTGGTCGGCTTGATGATGCAGGCTCACGGGCGACTCTCCTGCGCCGGGCTGTAGACCCTTGGCGCACTGTGGTGCGGCAGATGGATAAGGTTGAGCTGGTGGCGGCGCGCCCATTGCAGCGCCAGGCCGGTGGGCGCAGACAGGCTCACCAGGGTCTGGATGCCGGCGCGCAGCACCTTCTGGATCAGCTCCAGGCTGCAGCGGCTGGTGACTACCGCCAGTCCGCCGTCGAGGGCGATGTGCTGACGCACCAGGGCGCCGATCAGCTTGTCCAGGGCGTTGTGCCGGCCGATGTCTTCGCGGCCCAGCAGCAGTTCGCCCTGATCGTTCATGAACAGTGCCGCGTGCACCGCGCCGCAGTGCTGGCCCAGTGGCTGGAAGGCGCTGATGCGCTGGCGCAGGCCGTCCAGCCAGTGCGGCGGCGGCAGGGGCGCGCCGGGCAGCACCTGCAGATCGGGCAGCGCCTGCTCCACCGCCTCGACGCCACACAGGCCGCAGCCGCTGGTGCCGGCCAGTTGGCGGCGCTGGTTCTTGAGGTTCCAGAAGGCGCGGCTGGCTATCTGCACCTCGGCATGGATGGCCGAGCCGCTGGCCGTGAAGCTCACGTCATAGATGTCGTCGGGGGAGGCGATGATGCCGCTGCCGATGCTGAAACCGACGATGAAGTCGTGCAGATCGGTAGGGCTCACCAGCATCACCGCCTGGCTGATGCCGTTGTAGGCGATCGCCAGGGCCACCTCTTCGGCGAGGTCGGCGCCACCCTGGCTGTTGTCGTCAAGCTGGCGGTAGTCGTAGCGGTTGCTGGCAGCGGGCGCGGCCAGGGGTGTGGACGCCCCGCAGGCCGGGGGTTTGATGGTCATCGGCAGGTACCGGCAGGCAGGTCAGCCTTAAGCCTAGGCCTGCACTCGGGTATCGTCTAATCGCTACTGCCGATGCATTGATAGAGCGCGTCGATCACGCCGGGTCGAGCGACAGGCGGTACTCGGCGATGCAGGCCTCGGCCAGGGCCGAGCGCGGCGCGCTGCGGCGCATGATCAGCCCCAGGGGCGCCAGCGTGGTGGCCTGGTCTATCGGTTGCAGGCGCAGGTGCCCGGTGAGTGCTTCGAGCCCGGCGTTCAGCGGCATCACCGCGCAGCACAGGCCACCCTCCACCGCTTGCACCAGCTGATGAACGGCGTCGGTCTGCAACAGCAACTGCGGGGCCAGGCCGCGGGTGTGGAAGGCGTGGTCGATGGACTGGCGAAAGTGCATGCCGGCGGTCAGCAGGCCCAGCGGCAGCTCGGCCACGGCCTCCCAGCTCAACGGCTGTTCGGCGAATGCGAAGTGACGTGGGTCGAACAGCAGGCCCATGCGTGTGTCGCCCAGGGGCAGGGCCTCGAAGCGCTCGCTGTCGAGACGCTCCAGGTACGACACGCCCAGGTCCAGGCGGTTGCTCGCCAGCTGGTCGAGAATCTGTTCGGAGCTCAACGCGCTCAGCTCGAAACGCAGCTCGGGGTGCTGGCGGTGCAGGCGCTGCAGCAGCGGCAGCGGGTCGAAGCTCGACAGCGGCACCACCCCCAGGCGCAGCGTGCCGGCCAGGTGCCCGCGACAGGCGGCGGCCTCGGCGTACAGGCCGTCGTAGGCCGAGAGTACCGAGCGCGCCCAGGCCAGCACGCGCTCGCCCTGGGCGGTGAAGCCCTCGAAACGCTGGCCGCGGTTGACCAGCGGCAGGCCCAGTTCGCGCTCCAGGTTGCGCAGGCGCATCGACAGCGTGGGCTGGGTCACGTGGCAGCGCGCGGCGGCCTGGCCGAAGTGGCGGGTTTCATCCAGGGCGATGAGGAATTTGAGTTGTTTGATATCCATCGTCGTTCCGGGGCATTGGCAGGCGAAGCATTCTATCTTGTCCTAGACTGCCTGCTCCGGTCATTGATACCTAAGGAGCACAGGATGAGCATTTTTAGTTTCGTGAAAGAAGCGGGTGAAAAACTGATCGACCTGCTCACCCCCGGCAACGCCAAGGCTGACGACCAGTTGAAGGAGCACGTGCAGAAGGTCGGCCTGGGCAACCCGAACATCCAGACCACCGTCGACGGCGACAAGGTCACGGTCAAGGGCGAGGTAGGCAGCCAGGAAGAGAAGGAGAAGATCCTGCTGGCGCTGGGCAACATTGCCGGCGTGGCGTCGGTGGACGACCAGCTCACCGTGACCGGCCCGGTCGTGGCGGCGGCGCGTTTCGTGGTGGTGAAGAAGGGCGACACGCTGAGTGCGATTTCGTTGGCGGTGTATGGCAATGCCAACCAGTACAACAAGATCTTCGAGGCCAACAAGCCGTTGCTGAGCCATCCCGACAAGATCTACCCGGGGCAGACGCTGCGTATTCCGGAGTAAGGCTCCAGCTTGGTGGTGCGGTCTTCGCCGGCAACGCCGGCTCCTACAGGTAAGGTGCCTTGTGTAGGAGCCGGCGAAGCGGCCTACAGCCCCTGCAACAAGTCCCGATAATCTTCCTGCGCCGCAAACTCCGCCGTATCCCGCGGCCCCTTGCGGCTGTCCGGCTGGCGCACTGCCAGCAGGTGCGCCACGCCAAAGTCGCGCGCGCTGCGCAGTATCGCCAGGGTGTCGTCGATGAACAGGCTGCGTGCCGGGTCGAACCCGGTATCCGCGTGCAATGCGCTCCAGAATTGCTGGTCTTCCTTGGGGAAGCCATAGTCATGGGAGCTGATCAGCCGCTCGAAATAGGGCGCCAGCGCCACCCGCTCCAGCTTCAACGACAACGAATCGCGATGGGCATTGGTGATCAGGATCACCCGCTTGCCGGCCTGGCGGATCGCCTGCAGAAAGGTGTCGGCGTCCGGGCGCAGTGCGATCAGGTCGGCCGTTTCCAGTTTCAGCTCGCGCACCGGCAGCTTCAGCTCGGCACTCCAGAAATCCAGGCAGTACCAGTTCAGCGAGCCGGCGTGGCGTTCGAACAGTGGCTGCATTTCCAGCTCGGCCATCGCACGGCTGATGCCATGCAGCTCGGCGTAGCGCTGGGGCAGGTGCTCCAACCAGAAGTGGTTGTCGTAGTGCAGGTCCAGCAGGGTGCCGTCCATATCCAGCAATACGGTATCGATGTCGTGCCAGGCCAGGGAGGGCATGTGAAATATTCTCGTTCGATCCAGACTCGGTGGACGGTATAGTACCCCGTTACCGCCAAGGAGCCGCCCCCTCATGCGCCAGAAACCCACTGTCCTCAGCCGCGAAATTGTTGCAAGCAGCCGCCTGTTCCGTGTCGAAGCGGTCGAGCTGCGCTTCAGCAACGGCACCGAACGTACCTATGAACGCCTGGTCGGGCGCGGTAACGGCTATGGCGCGGTGATGATCGTGGCGATGCTCGATGCCGAGCACGCGGTGCTGGTGGAGGAATACTGCGGCGGCACCGACGAATACGAGCTGTCGCTGCCCAAGGGCCTGATCGAGCCCGGTGAAGACGTGCTGGCGGCGGCCAACCGTGAACTCAAGGAAGAAGCCGGCTTCGGCGCCCGGCAGCTGGAACACCTGACCGAGCTGTCGCTGTCGCCCGGCTACATGAGCCAGAAGATCCAGGTGGTGCTGGCCACCGACCTGTTCGAAGAGCGCCTGGAGGGCGACGAGCCCGAGCCGATGCGTGTCGACAAGGTCAACCTGCGCGAGCTCTCGGCCCTGGCCCAGCATCCGCAGTTCTCCGAAGGGCGGGCGCTGGCGGCGCTGTACCTGGTGCGTGACCTGCTGACCCAGCGCGGCGTGTTCGGCGCATGAACGACCGCGAACTGATGCAGCAGGTGGTGCAGCTGACCCGGCAGGCGGGCGCTGCCATCCTGCCGTTCTGGCGTGCGGACGTGGCCGTGCAGACCAAGCTCGATGCCTCGCCGGTGACCGCAGCCGATATCGCCGCCCACGACGTGATCGCCGCTGGCCTGCAGCGGCTGGCGCCCCATATCCCGGTGCTGTCCGAGGAAGACTGCGACATCGGCCTGGCCGAGCGCCAACAGTGGCAGCGCTGGTGGCTGGTGGACCCGCTGGACGGCACCAAGGAGTTCATCGCCGGCAGTGAAGAGTTCACCGTCAACATCGCCCTGGTCGAACAGGGTCGGGTGGTATTCGGCGTGGTCGGGGTGCCCACCACGGGGCGTTGCTACTACGGTGGCCAGGGCCTGGGCGCCTGGCACGAAGACCCGCACGCGCCGGCAGCGCCGATCAGCGTGCGTGCGGCGCCGCCTGCCGGCACCCCGTTCACCGTGGTCGCCAGCCGCCGCCACAGCAGCCCCGAGCAGGAGCGCCTGCTGGCCGGCCTGAGTGCGGCGGTGGGTGAGCTGGAGCTGACCTCCGTGGGCAGCTCGCTCAAGTTCTGTCTGCTCGCCGAAGGCGCCGCCGACTGCTACCCGCGCCTGGCGCCGACCTCGCAGTGGGACACCGCCGCCGCCCAGGGCGTGCTCGAAGGCGCCGGCGGCGAAGTGCTGGGCCTGGACGGTCAGCCGTTCGCCTACCCATCCCGCGAAAGCCTACTCAATCCTTTCTTCCTTGCCCTGCCAGCCGCAGCGCCGTGGCGCGCCAGCCTGCTGGCGCTCGCCTCAGCGGTGTAGCACGTACTGCCCGCCGAACTGCACGGCGGGCGTTTCACTGCCTTCGTTGAACACCTGGGTGTGCAGGGTCAGGCGCGCGCGGCCGTAGCGCTGGTAGGTGGCCACGAAGCGCTCCCAGACCTTGGCCTCGGGCGCCGCGCACACCGCCACGCCGGCGCCGGTGACCGGCAGCGGGTAGCTGATCTGGCCCTCCTGGATGACGATATGCCCGTCGCCGATGCCCGCCTCGCGCAGGCGCAGGTGCAGCCAGCCCCAGCCTGCCAGCACGGCCGCGCAATACAGGCTGCCGCCGAACATGGTGCTCTTGTGGTTGACGTTGGCCGCCAGCGGCAATTGCAGGCGCAGCCGCTGGTGCTGCCAGTCGAGCACCTGCAGGCCCATCTCGCGGGTCAGCGGGATGTCGGCGTGCAGCACGTCCTGCAGGTAATGGCTCGGGTTCATCAGCGGTTGTCCTCGGTGTCGTCGGTGCCACTGGCATTGCTGTCGGCAAAGCTCAGGCCGTGTTTGCGCAGCTTGTCGTGCAGGGTCTTGCGCGGCACGCCGAGGGCTTCGGCCAGGCTGCGCATCGAGCTGTGCGGGCGGGTCAGTTCGGCGGCGATCAGCGAGCGTTCGAACTGCTCGACCTGGTCGCTGAGGTTGCCGCTGCCCGGCGCTGCCTGCGCCTGATCGACCGGGCCAGGGCTGTCGCCGTCCAGGGCCAGCTCCAGGCCCAGGGCGAAGCGCTCGGCGGCGTTCTGCAGCTCGCGCACGTTGCCCGGCCACGCATGGCGCAGCAGCGTCGCACGTTGCGCCGGTTGCAGCACGTGGGGGGGCAGGCCGTGGCGTTCGCTGGCGGCGTCGGCAAAGTGCTGGAACAGCATCAGCACATCGTCGCCGCGCTCGCGCAGGGGGGGGATGCGCAGCGGCGCGACGTTGAGGCGGTAATACAGGTCGGCGCGAAAACGCCCCTGGTCGGCAGCCTGGCGCAGGTCTTCCTTGGTGGCGGCGATGATGCGGATATCCAGCGGGATCAGCTGGTTGCCGCCCAGGCGCTCGACCACCCGCTCCTGCAGCAGGCGCAGCAGCTTGACCTGTACATCCACTGTCTCTTATACACATCTGACGCTGCCGACGATCTACTCTGTGTA
>OLII01000044.1_pt1 | contig 39662 bp, 39 predicted proteins | sample 1609481 | NCBI WGS metagenome assembly OLII01 (sample SAMN05416859, study PRJEB24817) | seawater metagenome | isolation source: Sea water | place: Canada:Atlantic | collected 2013-11 | reverse complement strand
CTATTTGGGCCTCATTATGAGGCTTGGAGGTGTCTACGAAACCAGGGGCGATTCAGTTCTTGAGTCTGAAGAATACGAAGTAATGATGCGTGAGTTCGACGACGCTGCTGACTGGATGCTAGATAGTTTGTAACCGTCCGGCCAACTCACCTTCCTGACCCCGACGCCAAAGGCGATGGTGTCCACCTAATTTAAGTGGACACCATTTCTAGCCTTTTAAGCGGGTCTTTCCATGCAGTCACAACGCCGTTCCTATTCAAAATCCTTCAAGGCCCAAGTTGTCCAAGAGTGCGCCCAGCCCGGCGCATCGATTGCCAGCGTCGCGCAGAAGCACAGCCTTAACGCGAACCTCGTACATAAATGGATTAGGGTACTCACGAACAAAACTATGGCGCTGCAACCTGCTTTCATTCCAGTGCCCTTGCCGCTAGCCGGAGGACATTCGCAGGCAGCTTCATCAAGTATCTGCATTGAAATCCAGCACCCGCGTGGCACCGTCAAAGTGAACTGGCCGACCGAAAGCGCTGTCGCCTGTGCCACCTTTCTGCGAGACCTGTTGGAATGATTCGGATCGATGCCATCTGGCTTGCCACCGAGCCTATGGACATGCGCGCCGGTACCGAGACCGCGCTGGCCAGGGTGATCGCGGTGTTCGGTGTGGCGAAGCCGCACTGCGCATACCTCTTCGCTAATCGCCGTGCCAACCGAATGAAAGTCTTGGTGCATGACGGTGTGGGCATTTGGCTGGCAGCGCGACGATTGAACCAAGGCAAGTTTCATTGGCCCGGCATCCGTCACGGATCGGAAGTCGAACTCGATAACGAGCAACTTCAAGCCTTGGTACTGGGTTTGCCGTGGCAGCGGGTCGGCGCAGGCAGCGCGATCACAGTGCTTTAGCCCCTGCCATTAGCCCATCGGTTTATCGCTGTTGACGACCTGCTCTGACACAATCAGCGGCATGACTTCCTCGCCCAATCTCGACCAGATGACACCGGAACAGCTGCGCGGCTTGGCCGAACAGGCTATGCAGTTGCTGTCCCAGGTCGACTCCATGAGCCAGAAAATCCAACGCCTCGAAACGGTCAACGAGCAACTGGCTCATGAAATCGCCATCCTCAAGCGACACAAGTTCGCCAAGCGCAGCGAGCAACTGAGCCCCGACCAAGGCAGTCTGCTTGATGATCTGCTCGATACCGATATCGCAGCTATCGAAGCCGAGCTGAAGGCAGCCAATCCGCCGGCCGCACCGGCCGAGCCACGTCATAAGCCCAAGCGTGCACCACTGCCGCCGCAGTTTCCGCGAACCGTGATCCGTCACGAACCAGAGAATACTCAGTGCGTGTGCGGCTGCCAGCTTCAGCGAATCGGCGAAGACGTCAGCGAGAAGCTCGATTACACTCCGGGCGTGTTCACAGTTGAGCGGCATGTGCGTGGAAAATGGACGTGCCGTCAGTGTGAAACACTGATCCAGGCGCCTGTACCGGCCCAAGTGATCGACAAGGGCATCCCGACCGCAGGCCTTTTGGCCCACGTGATGGTGGCGAAGTTCGCCGACCATTTACCGCTGTACCGGCAGGAGAAGATTTTTGGTCGGGCCGGACTGCCCATCGCCCGTTCGACACTGGCGCAATGGATCGGACAGACCGGTGTGCAGCTCCAGCCTCTGGTCGATGCGCTGCGTGAGCATGTGTTGGCCCAGGGCGTGATCCACGCCGATGAGACCCCGGTTCAGATGCTCGCACCAGGCGAAAAGAAAACCCACCGCGCTTACGTGTGGGCCTATAGCACCACGCCTTTCTCGGCCCTAAAGGCCGTGGTCTACGACTTCAGCCCCAGCCGTGCCGGCGAACATGCGCGTAACTTCCTGGGCACGTGGAACGGTAAGCTGGTCTGCGATGACTTCGCCGGCTACAAGGCCAGCTTCGAGCTGGGCATCACCGAAATCGGCTGCATGGCCCATGCACGCCGCAAATTCTTCGACCTGCATGCAGCCAATAAAAGCCAGTTGGCGGAGCAGGCGCTTCACTCGATTGGCGGGTTGTATGAAGTCGAGCGACACGCCAAGGAAATGAGCGACGAAGCCCGCTGGCGATTACGTCAGGAAACAGCGGTGCCCATCGCTGAAAAACTGCATGAGTGGATGTTGGCCCAACGCGAACTTGTGCCCGAGGGTTCGGCCACGGCCAAGGCCCTGGATTACAGCCTTAAACGCTGGGTAGCGCTGACGCGCTACCTGGAAGATGGTGCTGTGCCCATCGACAATAACCAGATCGAGAATTTGATCCGGCCGTGGGCGCTTGGGCGCTCGAACTGGTTATTTGCCGGGTCGCTGCGCAGTGGAAAAAGGGCGGCGGCAATCATGAGCCTGATCCAGTCGGCGCGTATGAATGGGCACGATCCGTATGCCTATCTCAAGGATGTACTGATGCGGCTTCCGACACAGCGGGCGAGCGAAATCACGCAATTACTCCCGCAGCATTGGATGCTTGCCTGAGGCAGGCTAAGTGGACTTCGCCAAATAGTCAGCTCAAAGGCTGATTGGCATCAACAATTCGGAAGCGACTTTTCTCAGCATGTAGGTTTCGCGCAGAATTGACTGCCCCATCGAAGACTCGTGACGCTGCATGACGGCTTCATTGTGTGCGATGGCTTCATGCAGGTTGATCCAGACAGGCCGCATACCATTAGCGATTTCGTGGCTTTCCATTCTCACCGGCTCTAGCTGGGGCGCTACTTCGCATTGATAAAAATGCGAGGTCATGTGCATCAGATCGTACTGTGGCTTTTGGTAGGGCCGGTACTCCTCGATGTAACCGTAGTGCTGGAGCACCTGTATTTCACGAGCACCAGTCTCTTCCTCAAGCTCACGCTTCAGGCCTGCGACAATGTCCTCGTCACCATCAAGGCCGCCTCCAGGAAAGCTGAAATCGTTATAGCGCTCGGTGAACAGCAACAGGATCTGTTCACCCCGCATCACGATGCCGCGAGCTGCATGTCGACGGAATACTCTGCCCTGCTTGGATTTCAGCTCGGGGTGAACAATTTCAGTTATGAGTTGCATGTGGTCTCGTAGCGGCAAGATCAGTTAGTCATCGTCCAGGGTGGCCACGGTATTTCCTCAGTTCTGGAAATACTGTGGCCAGTGGAACTGGCTCAGCGAAGCAGCAATAAGGGTACAGTGGATGTACGCAGCATCGTCGTGGTCGTGCTGCCTATCAGAAACTGCCTGATGCGTGAGTGCCCGTACGCCCCCATGACCAAGAGGTCAATGCCGTGCTCTGCCTGATACGCATGCAGTGTGGACTCTACTTCGCCTGGGCGGATCTCGGAATGCACCAGCGAGCCGGAAGACGCAAGCGTGGTTCGTGCCTTCTCCAGCGCGTTCTGGTTGTCTTCAGAATCCGTTCCAACCATGACGATATGAATTGGCAGGCCTTCGCACAGCGGGCTTGAAGCAAGCATCTGTAAGGTCTTGTGGCCTGTTGCGCTGCCGTCAAATGCCACCATGACCGTTTCAGGTTTCCTGAAATGGCTGGTTGTAATCAGGGTGGGGCGGTGGATAGTTCGGACTATCGCTTCAATCTGGCTGCCAAGACTTTGGGCACTGCGCGTGCTGTCCTCACCGACTCTTCCAATCACCAGTAACCGAATATCGTCTTGGAGATCGCTCAGGCTCTCGACGAGATGGCCATGGCGCTGCTTCATATCAGGTGACATGGCGCCAGAGTGAACTGTTCGCTCGCGAGCTTTTTCAAGCATGTGCTGCCCATGCTCCAACGCCAGTTTTGCCCGCTGCGCATCCAGCATGGCCAACTCTTCCAGCAGATGTTCTCTGCTACCGAGACCGATATTGCCGCTGAGGTCAGCGGATGCAGGATATTTCTCCTTATCCAGCACATGAAGCAAGGTCAGGGGAGCGCTGAGTCGTTGCGAGGCCCATGCTGCGTAATCGCAGACCGCCAATGAGGATTGTGAGTTATCAATGCATGCCATTACGCGGGTCATTGTCGTTCTCCTTAGTGGCTCATGAGCTTGTCGATGGCACCGGGTTTGTCATGCACGCCGAAGCGGTCAACGATTGTCGCGCTGGCTTCATTGAGACCGAGCACTTCAACCTCAGCGCCTTCGCGTCGGAACTTGATCACGACCTTATCCAGCGCTGCGACGGCGGTGATATCCCAGAAATGCGCCTGTGTGAGATCGATGGTGACCTTGTTGAGCGCCTCCTTGAAGTCAAAAACCTCAGTGAACTTGTCCGCAGAGCTAAAGAACACCTGGCCCACGACGCGGTAAGTCCGATGCGATTTCGTCTCTTCAAGAGTGCTCTTGATATCCAGGTAGTGCCCGACCTTGTTTGCGAAGAACAGGGAGGCCAGCAGCACACCTACCAGTACGCCGTAAGCCAGATTGTGAGTGGCCACGACGACCACGACGGTCGCCACCATGACGAGGTTGGTCGACAGCGGATGCTCTTTCAGATTACGCAAGGAATCCCAGCTAAAGGTGCCGATGGACACCATGATCATCACAGCCACGAGTGCCGCCATAGGGATTTTGGAGAGCCACTCGCCAAGAAATACCACCATCAGCAGCAGGAAAACGCCGGCACACAATGTCGAGAGACGGGTGCGGCCACCAGATTTCACGTTGATGATCGACTGGCCGATCATGGCGCAACCTGCCATGCCGCCAAGCATGCCGGCAGCGATGTTGGCCACACCCTGGCCTTTGCACTCGCGGTTTTTGTTGCTGGTGGTGTCGGTAAGGTCGTCGACGATGGTCGCGGTCATCATTGATTCGAGTAGACCCACTACTGCCAACGCAGCCGAGTACGGGAAAATGATGCGCAGGGTTTCAAAATTCAGCGGAACTTCAGGCCAGAGGAAGATCGGGAGCGTATCAGGCAGTTGGCCCATGTCACCGACGGTGCGGATATCCAAACCGAGGTAAATGGCGATGGCAGTCAGCGTCAGAATGCACACCAATGGAGAGGGAATCACCTTGCCGATTTTCGGTACATACGGGAACAGGTAGATGATTCCCAGGCCCGCAGCGGTCATGGCATAGACATGCCAGGTGACATTGGTCAGCTCAGGCAATTGCGCCATAAAAATCAGAATCGCTAATGCGTTTACGAAGCCGGTGACTACCGAGCGTGAAACAAAGCGCATCAACGAGCCGAGCTTCAGGTAGCCGGCAAGGATTTGAAGTACGCCACATAGTAGCGTCGCGGCCAGCAGGTACTGGAGTCCATGCTCTTTTACCAGCGTAACCATCAGCAGTGCCATGGCGCCTGTCGCCGCCGAGATCATTCCGGGGCGCCCGCCGACAAAGGCGATGACAGCACAGATACAGAAGGAGGCGTAGAGACCGACTTTGGGATCTACCCCGGCGATGATGGAAAAGGCGATGGCTTCCGGGATCAGCGCGAGTGCGACCACCAGCCCCGCGAGCACGTCGGCACGGACGTTGGAAAACCACGTTTGTCTAAGTTTTTGCAGCATATAAATATCCAAGGCAAAGCATCGCGCACGCCAAGGGAGTGGCGAGCGAATCGATACAAATTCAAATTTTGAGGATTTTTTGCTGTGTGCTTAAGGTGTAAAACCAGGCGTACAGCAGTGAGCACCCGCGAGCGAGGCTAGCGGAAGCAGGTTGTTGCGAGGGGGCGTAGCGCTAAGGCGGCGTAGGCTGCCAGTAGATCGTTTGGAGTACAGTCATGCTGATGTTCCTGTAGCTCAAGGGGTATGCGGAGCCGAAGTATACAATGAAGCCATCGTCGATTGCGACCCGCTGGCAGGCTCTGCATGACCTACGTCAGATACAGGCTTATTCAATGGGTATACCTGCGGGCAAGGCTTTGTTTTCCACCCGTTCTTGTCCGAGCTGGTCTGTGTGCTGAGGGGTGAGTTGGCCAGACGGTTACGATAGTTTGAGGGCTCGTGTATGCGAGATTCCGACGCCACCAGTACGGGGCGATCAAAATAGGTAATTCAGTCAAGCCCTTTGCGCAGCAAATAACGCCCGCGTTTGGCGCTTCTACTTCGGGAGTAGAAAGTCAAAGGTAGCAGCGGGGCGGAGAGGGAATACGAGCAAGAACACATTATGTTTGGTGTCAAATGCCTCCCCCAAGCATTCATACAGCGTGCCATTGAGGTCTTTGATATACACCCTGGCGTCGATCACCATTCGCCGCCCATGCTTAGGAAGCAAGCGGCCAAGCGTATGACTGAGCGTGATGAAGCTATCATCCGGTCGACCAAATTGCTGTACGTAAGCAGGTGAGAGCTCAATCCGTCGTACCAAGGCGATCAGCTCATGGTCTTCATGGATCTGAATGGGTTCGAGCACAAAGAGTGCGCACGCCTGGTCATGAGTGCGAACGAACTCCCGACACGACGCGTAAATCGACGCACCGTACTGCTTGGCGAGAGCCATCGGAGTCTTGATCGCATTTGCCATGTCCAGGGCATGCTGTTTGTAGCTGTCCCCTTGGAACAAAGCGAATCGAGCGAAATTGTTCGCCTCACGCTCGAAGAGATCGGCGATCGAGGGGGCCAGTGTCTGCTCACAATCCTGAAAAAATTTGAACATCTGGCGGTGGCTCGGGAGCCGATGATGACCGGTTTCATGGAGCTTGAGGAAGGTCTGCTTTGATTCGGTGACAGTGGGATCGATGTGGATGAATTGCTCATCCGCGTCATATACACCTAGCACCTTCGACAAGGCTGATTTCAGGCGATGCCCGGCGGCGGCCGTCTTTTGGGCCACGTAAGCCAGAAAGGTTTCGACATCGTGGATGGCGATAGGGGCGACCCGCAGCTTGGCGGCATCAAGGATGTCGGGGACGGGGGTTGGGAACCGTCCCCATGCATTTGCTTCATCGAGCAGTTTCTTGGCTTTGGCTTCTACAGCAAAAAGCTCATGTTCCTGCAGGCTACTGTCGTCCGGCTTGGCCATCCTTACGTCGACTCCTGATGAACTGCAAAAACTCCAAAAGCTCACCTTCCTCATCTTGAGTGAGGTTGTGCTCAGCAAATGTTGCAACTCGGCCGTGACGCTGCGAATCCTCCCGTTCGGCGGGGAGGTAGTTAGCGAGCTGCATGAGATATATGTAATCGATCCCATACAACTCAGCCAGTGTGTGGAGCACATTAGGGCTGGGCTGCGTAACCTTGCCGGTTTCTAGCTGGCTCAGGTAGGCATTGGATACTTCCTTGCCGCTCTGCTCCTCAACCTGCCTCAGGGATAGCTGCCTATCCCGGCGAATCGAAGCCAGGTACTGTGCAAGTGTTGGTTTCACATGTGCCTCTGTTGTTACTGATCTTCAGAAAATATCGGCAATCAGCCGCGATCTGACAACCTGCCAGTACGGTGATGTTTGATGCAGTGTAGCGCTCTGCTACTCAAGCACAAACCATTTTCTCGCGAGTGCTTGACATATCAAGCGTGCTTTACTAGCCTAGCAAACGTAACGGTTAACTGCCCCAGCGGGGCTAGGAGTTCCATCATGGCTTCTGGTTTTGCGTTAGACGTTGTGGATTTGGCGGCCGTAATCGCCAAAGGTGAACAGCCGCCCGAGCAGGGCCCTTATCGGATCTTGGTGGGCAATGAAGCGCTGTGCTTCACCTCGGTCGTGATCGATGACCCCATCGTGACCGGCGGCCAGATCCTCGAAAGCATCGAGGTTCGCCCTGCGCCGGGCATCATGGTCTTCCAAGTGCTTTCGACGGGGCGCCTGGAAGAGATCGATACCAACGAGCGGGTTGATCTGCGCCATGCTGGGGTGGAGCGCTTCCTGGTGTTCTTAGGCGATAGCTCGTACCGGATCGTGTTGAACGACCAAGTACTCACCTGGGGTGGTCGCCAGATCAACGGAGCAACTCTTAAGGCCCTGGCCGGTGCTCCCCAGGATCACGATGTTTGGGAAATTGTGCCTGGCGGGAGCGACATCCTGGTTGGCGACAAGGACTACATCGACCTGACCAAGCCCGGCGTTGAGCACTTCGTGGTTAAGCCTTTTGAGGCAACCATCATCATGAACGCCAAGCCTCGCGTGGTGCACACCCGCTTCCTGACCTATCAGCAACTGGTCGAGCTGGCGTTCCCTGGTAGCCAGCATCCTCCGCAGACGGTTTACACGATCGACTATGACCATGGCCCTCACGACCACCCGGAAGGTTCGGTAGTGGACGGTCAACAAATTCGTGTCAAAGAGGGGATGGAATTCTATGTCTCGGTCAGTGATAAGTCTTAACCCCACGCTCCTCGATCTCCGCAACCAGGGGTTTGAACTGGAAGTGCGCGAAGGGCATTTGGTCGTGCACTCCATCCCCTACCTCAACGCGCAAGGAGAGGTGAAGCTCGGTACATTCTGCTGCCCGCTTGATCTGGTTAGCCCTGAGGTGGTGGCTGCCCCAGCCACCCACGTCATTCACTTTATTGGTGAGTACCCCCACAAGCACAACGGCGAAAAGATTGCCGCAATCGAGTATCAAGCGGGGCCGCTCCCGTTGACGCAGACGCTGACGGCGAATTTTGCATTCTCGAACAAGTCACAAGGTACCAATGGGTTTACCAGCTTCTACGACAAGGTGTGGCACTACACCCGGATCCTCTGGAATGAGGCGCGGGCTGCTGCCGCCGACGTGACACCGTTGACGTACAAAGTGGTGGAGGCGGAATCGCCTGACTCCGCCTTCCAGTACGAGGACACGGCCTCAGCACGCTATGGCACCACTGCGCTGAATGGGATTTTCACCTCGCAGCGCATCGCCATTGTTGGCTTGGGCGGTACTGGTGCTTACGTACTGGACGCGGTGGCAAAGACGCCAGTGGCTGAGATTCACCTGTACGACTTGGACAAACTTCAGCAGCACAACGCCTTTCGTGCCCCGGGTGCAGTGAGCCGAGAAGCGTTGGATGCTCAGTACACGAAGGTGGACTATTTCGGGCAGCTGTACTCAGCCTTCCGTAAGCACATCGTGCCGCACTGCATAAACGTGACGGAGGTTAACGTTGATGAGCTGAGGGACTTCGACTACGTCTTCCTGTGTGTGGATAAAGGCGATGTGCGCAGGCTGATTTATGACCGTCTGGCCGACTCCAAGGTTGTGATCATCGATACAGGGATCGACGTGATTCGCACCGAAGATAACCAGTTGATTGGCACTGCCAGGGTTACGATGAGCCTTCCAGGCCAGCGTGATCATGTGTTTGAGCGGATCTCTATGGCTGATGGCAACCGCGAGGCTCTCTATAAGGCTGCTGTTCAGATCGCAGAGCTGAACGCGATCAACGCTCAGCTTGCTGTGCTCAGGTGGAAGCGGCACTGCGGGTTCTATTACGACAGCGCGCGCGAGCTGAATGCGACACTCACCACCGCCAGCAACAAGGTGGTCAATTCCGAGCAGTTGCCATGAAGCTACGGAACGCATTTGTCGAGTTCATTCCGGACGAGCTCGAAGCCGGGGTGCTGTACGTTTCCATGAAGTACCGCACCACCACTCATTTGTGTCCCTGCGGGTGTGGCAACGAAGTACCGTTGCCCATTTCCAAGACTCAGTGGAAGCTCACATACAACGGAGAGGTGTCGCTGGATCCTTCAGTAGGCAATTGGAGCTTCCCTTGCCGCTCCCATTACTTCATCCGCAACGGATCGGTGCTCTGGGCTGGAGATATGTCCGACGCTGCGATCAAAAGGGGAAGGGTGCATGCTGATGAACAGCGAAAGAGCTACTACGAGGATCGCTCTGGTTCTGTATCTGTTCAGCCTGAACCTATCGAACAAATTGCGCCCGAGGTAGAAGGAATCTGGTTGCGTCTCAAACGCTGGTTCAATGGCATAAATCACAAGTGACGGCTAGGTGAGCGCTAGCCGTGATCCTTGAGAGCTTGAGCGTTTAGGCGCTGCACGAATCAGCTTCAGCATGTTCAGATGAAATGAAGGTTTTCCAGTACTTGTCGAGTCGGTGATCGGCTGCGTGGGCAGCTGCTCGGACACGTGGGTTCCCATCATTTTTCAGAAGATTGCAAAGCATTACCAGGCGCCACGCGAGGTGACGTTTGTCTTCCTGCAGCGCGTGGGTCACCAATAGTTCGAACTCGTCGGGACGATGTGATGCACAGATGAACAATGCCTGCATGAGTGGCTCGACGATGCCGCTATTGCCGCAGAGCACGGAGCCCACGCCGGGGATGTCGTGCTTGTGCAGGCCAAGCATGTCTCTGAGGTTGTGAGGGGCCGGCTTGAAAATCAGATCTTCACAATTGCCTAGAGCAGCGAAGATCAGGAGATTGACGGATGTGCCTCCATCCCCTCTGTCCATGAGTTTCATCGCCAGGTGGCTCAGAATCAGCCAAGGCTGAGTATCCCCAGGAACGCGCCCGCCCATCCCTTCACCGAGTTTGATGCGCGCCCCTTTGATATCCTTCGCAAGCACTTCGAGCACGGCTCCCTCCGCCAGGAAGGTTGGCTCAGGCTCGCAGCCTATTAGAGAGTCAACGATCTGGTATAGGTGTGCACCGTTCTCGATTCGCGAGATGGCAGCTGCTGCGCAGATATCTCCATCAGGCACAAAATGTGACTGCTGCAGTATGCGGTGCAGGGTGGAATCTACACCAGCTTCATCAACTTGCTTATTAAGATCCGCCGTCCACTGGAGGGAGATGTAATGTGCCAGCTGTTCGGGAAAACGAATGACCAACCTTGGGCCCATCGTTCGTGTGTCAATCCAATGGATCATACCGCTTGCGCGTAGGCGCTCGATTCGTGAATCCCCCAGTGATTGCTCCATCACATCGGGATCGATCGAAGGTACACCATAGGTTTCGATGATCCTCTGGAGGTCTCGTCCGTTATCCGCCACATCGGCCAGATAGGCAGCAGCGAGCTTAGAGAGATCATGTTTCAATTGCGGATCCGCTCCGATGAGGTTGCTCGCCCATTCCAGCATCCGGAGACCGGGAATTGGTGGGATTACGAGTCGGGTTTCAAACTTTGAGCCGTTAGGCCCTGACTTCCTTTCCGGCGCGTGGTTGGGCAGTAGAGTTGCAATGAGACGGAGCAGGCGTGGGCGGCGCAGTTCCGGAATCAGCTCCGCCCCACGTATGAAATGAGCCTGCTTGAGGTTGATAAAAATCTGACAGGCCTCTCTGAATTCTTCGTTTGACAGATCCATGAGCTCGACCGGTTTAGCCAGGCGACCGATCCGAACAACATATACGTTGCCGCCGACAGGCCTACGAGATTCCCTAATGTACCTCCTAGCAGGACGCCGGCCATCGAGGAGAGGTACGTCACTGCAGCGTACTTTGAGGACAAAGCAGCTTGTTCAGCCGGAGTCGCATGTCTGACACACGCCAGCAGGCACAGTCGATAGGCCATCCCGAACCCTAACCCGATCATGTCGCTGCTGGCAGAAAAGGGTATTCGCGCCATGGCCCAAGGGCTTCGCGCGCTCAAGCATGACTCCGCCAGCACCGAGGCTCGCAACGCTTGCCTGTACGGCGCCTGGTTGTGCGGCACTGTGCTCGGAAACGTGGCATGGCGCTTCACCACAAGCTCTGCCACACCTTGGGCGTTACGTTCAATCTGCCACACGCCGAGACACATACCATCGTGCTGCCGGATGCCATTGCCTACAACGAAGACCATGCCAAGGCCCAGACCGCCCGTATCAGCTTTGCCCTGGGCGTTGAAGGCACTGTACCAGGCGCCGCGCTGGCGCTGTATGACCTGGCCGTAGAACTCGGTGCGCCGACGGCATTGGAATCGCTGGGAGTGGGCGAGGGCGACATGCAGCGGGCGGCAGATATTGCCCTCCAAAACCCGTACTGGAATCCCGCGCCGATCGAGCATGACGCAATCCTCAAGCTGCTGTCGAACGCACTGCAAGGCAACAGGCCTGCCTAAACACGTTGCTCGCCATCACTGCCAATTCGGTAACGTGCGGGTACCAGGCAGATGTGATGTAGCACCTTTGGTGCCGTTAGCTTCCTCCGCTTTCGGCATCTTTTTTGCCCCTGATTAGTCTGATGATCGCGACACCTATCGGGTGTGTCACGCAGGCTAACAGCGCTGATTCCGCACCAGCTGTCAGCGTCCGGAAAAATCCCTTCAGACTGTGTCATCTGATGTCGGACTAGGCCAAGGTCGGTCTATGACTCTGCGCTGTCTGCCGCTACTCTGTGCACCTCAAATTCAGGGCGCGACCATGGCAGATCGAAAGCACATTCCACAGGAAACCAAGCTCCGGCTTTTCTCAGAGGCCGCAGGTCATTGCCAGCACCCGGACTGCCTACAACCCCTATTCCCCGCTGAAATGGGGGGTGACAAGCACATCGCGGAGATGGCCCACGTGATCCCCCATGGTGAAAAAGGGCCACGTCACGAGGAGCGCCCTGATGGCGAATTCGAAGCTGACTCCTTCGAGAACCTCCTGCTCCTGTGCCCGACCTGCCATACGAAGATCGACAAGAACTCCCCGTCGTACAATCGAGCCACGCTGTTGATGTGGAAGAGCAACCACCTAGCGGCACTGGCCCATAAGCAAGGCGTACACGCCTACGAGGAGCGCTCGCAGGTTAGGAACGCCATAACCGCTGCCATGGCGGAGAACAAGGCGATCTGGAAAAGGCTAGCGCCTTGCGAAGGTACAGATTTTGAGTACGACCCTGAGTCAGAGTCCGCGAAAACCTGGTCGGACAGGATGCGTAACGTCATCCTGCCCAATCACCTTCGTATCCAACGCATCATTACGGCGAACCAGCAGCACATGAACGAGGCCGAACATGAGGCCTTTGCCCAGTACCAGGAGCATGTCCGAGGGCTGATCGAACGTCACGTCTGTGGTGTCTCCGGCCGTGCTATTCGCTATCCAGTGCAGCTAGACGGAATCTTTGCATGAAGTGGCAGGTGAAATATGCGTTGGAGAATGCCCGGCGTGAAAGCGGAGTCATCTCGGTAGAGCACGCTGGGGGCGACGCTATTCGCATCTCGGTTCGTGAGCAGCCTGACGTTTTGGCTGTCATCAGTGACGCCTACAAAATGGACGCCGAGTTGGCTGCTCGATACTACGAGCAATGGCCAGAGATGGATTTCCTCTGCGGCTATCGCAAAGAGTGCTTATGGGATGGTAGTGCGATCGCCTTCCTAGAAGACAAGACCGTAGGATGGGGAAACTACGGATCACTTGGGTCAGCAATTCCAAAAGGCTCGGCGAGGATGGCGTCCCACAAAAACTACATGTTTCCTTACCGCCTGATTCTGCAGCAAGGTTACGTTTCAAACGTCCGCCGTGAGTTCGATCGTGTATTCTCTCTGACCCTTTCGCGTGGCCGCTCACTCAGGGTAGGCATGATCTGGGAATATGAGCCGACAGCTGATGCTGTTCGCAGCCTCTGGGACAGTTGTGGTGCTGTGGACGTTGCGTGGAACACCAACCCCAATGGATCGCCCGCCCCGAGCGCCATTGAGGCAGGGCGGCAGCTGGGATGTAAGGTACTGAAATGGGACGAGCTGAGACCTATCTTGCTGAAGGGCTGATGACAGCAGCGGAGGTGGCAGGCTTTCTCCTCGAAACCTGCCCGACACTGCGGTACTACAAGGCCTTCATGTTTGGCTCATCGCTCCACGGCATCGGCAGCGATTACGACGTCTTGGTAGTGGGCCCTTCTGGCGCGCCATTGGTTCGACTGAAGAGCGAATTAAGAGCCGCTGGCGCTGAGCTCCCGCTCGATATCTTGTACATGGTGCCGGAGGAGGCTGAGGACACAGCGTTCGTCGCTAGGAAAGGGTGTATTCCACTCTCACTGCTGGCTCGCTCACTGTGCGAAATTCAGAAGCGAATTTGAGGCTCCTGTGGCCCTCGCTTGACAGGGTCGGCAGCTCTGGATCTTTGAGAGCCGCCAGAATGCCTTGGAAAGGCCCGGATGGGAAAATTCGGATACCGACTCGCTCAGACCCAATCGCTTCCACCGCTGCGTCGACAACCTCCTGGGCAAAGCGAGCTCGATTTTCCAAGCGGCCACCTTATTCGTCAGTGCGTTTGTTCGACGCGGAGGACAGGAACTGGTGAAGCAGGTAGCCGTGGGCACCATGCAGTTCGCAATACTCGCCGGCTGTCTTTGACACCTGCGGGCCATGAGCTCTAAGGGAAGTGCAAGTTCCTGCTGGGTGAGTTCCGCGATGCCGAAGCCGCCGTCCACGCAGCGACGACCGAGGCAAGCGGAACGCTTACCATCACCTCGACTATCTCTTGTGCAAAGCTACACATCGTCCCGATCCTGAGCGAGTTTCGGAAGCGCCATCCCAAGCTCAAGGTGAAGATCATTGGTGCGAACCGTTATTACGCATCATGGATACCGAAATCGACCTGGCGATCCGCACTAGGGAATTCGAGCCTGACTCCAATATCACCACTCGCAAGCTAGCTGAGACCAAGCGCGTACTGGCGGCCTCTCGGGCCTACCTGGCGGAGCGAGGGCGACCTCGTACAGTCGAGGATTTGCTCAATCAAGATTTGCAGATCTATAGTCATGCCAACCAGCCCCGCGTGATTCAATTCACCAAAGGCAAGGAATCCAAGGTAATCGAGATCGATGCTGTCCTCGAATGCAATGATGGCCAGATCATCCGGGTGCACCAAGGCTCACGCGGGCATTTTGATCCAACCGCTGTACATCATCTACAACGAGATCGTCTCAGGCGAACTCATTCCAGTTCTGACCGAATGGGAGCTGCCCAAGCTCATCATCAACATCGCGTTCCATGAGCGAACCTACATACCGGCAAAAACCCGACTGTTCATCGACTTCCTCGTGGAAAAATTTAAGCCCAACAACTTCGAGCGTCTTTGGAACGAGGTCTGATCCAGGGAAGGCTCGCAGCCCCATTATCAAGCCTCCTGGAACCTCGAACGAATCATGCAGCCCGAAACCTTCCTCCGTTATGTAGACATGCCGAAATTGGCCGAGACCGTGCGAGCAGTTTGCGCCCGCCAGGATGTAAAAATCCGCCCCCAAACGGATTTTGCGAAGGCCTTGAAGCTTGCCTCTGAAGCCGAATGTATCGCGTCAACCGGGCCCTCAATTGAGCTTGGTCGTGCGCAGCGAGTGTTGTTGGCCATCGAGGCTTGCCAGCACGAACCTGAGCTTCGGGAGCCGTTGCGGCGCATCGCCAGTAACCCGCTAGACCCTGCTTCGCTGATGCACTCTCCCGGGAAGGATGCAGTGTTCGAGCTTGAGATGCTCCAGTATGTGCGCCACCGTCAGCTGGTAGGGCGTCTAGGGGAGCCAGATGTCGTAGTTAGCGCGCCTTTCGGTGACTATTACGTCGCGTGCAAAACCATCAACTCCATCAAAAATTTTGAGGGCCAAATACGCGCGGGCTGTGATCAGGTCGTCGAAAGGGGGCATGGGTGCATTGCATTCAATCTTGAGCCGCATCTCCTGATCCCTCAGCCTATTCAAGTTCAGTCTGAGGCCCGGCTCAGGCAGATGATCCACCCATGTTTGGAGAGCCTCTACAAAGAACACCAGCGCTTTGTAGATGCTCGACTCAAGGACGGGCGGCTGGATGGCGTTCTGTTCCAGATATCCTGCTTTGCGGAAATCGCCGACAGCCATTCGGACATGGATGTGTTTACCCACACCGTCTTTTACTGCCGCTCGCACATGCAAGAGCGCGCGGCTATTGACCGATTCGAGGGTTTCCGCCAATCCATGCAAGGCCCAATGAGACATGTTTGGCCCTAAACGTTAAACCTTGCCTTCCAGAACTGGAAAACTGAGGTCGTGCCCCTAGAGAGCATCTCGGCATGTAGGAGCATGGGGCTGGGGGCGAAAGCCCCCTTGGCTTCAGGGCTCATGATCACCCTTTGACCTGATGCATTTCTTATCAACGAAGGTCAGAAATTCCGCCCAGATGGCTAAATCACATGGTCGGGCATTCCGCCTAGGACACAGTGTTTTTCCACCTAGCGAAAAACAGATAACCGATAATGTGCGTTGACCCGTGAACGCGAGTTTCTTTAGCTGAAATCATGTTCTCGAGCTACAAGCGCCAAGGCTCCCAACGCCCTGATGTCGTTGAGCTAGAGCGCAACAGCCGACAGGCAACTACCTCAATAAATAATGCCAAGATGAGGAAAATCATGACTGCTATCCAGCCAACCAAGCCAGAGGCACTGCTAGGTTTCGACAACCTGCTGATCACTCCTCATCTCGCGGGATGGTCTCCAGAAGCTACTGCCGCACAGCTGGAAGTGTTCATGGCCAACGTAACCGGCCACTTTTCAGGCAGCGGCGCCGTAGTACCTGTCTGAACGGGCTCAAACTCTTTCAGGGTGGGATGTGCTTCTGGGTTTCGGCAGCAATCCTACCGGCCAATCTGCAGCTCAGATCCACGTTTCCCCACCGCCAGTCCCGCAAAGGAAGCGCTCGCGTCGATGTAGCGCAGCGCCGACTGCATATCCTTCCACCCCACGTAGGTCATCAGCGCTTTGATGTCCCACCCATTCGCCGTCGCCCATGTTGCGAAGCCTCTCCGAAGGGAATGGCTGCTGTACATGGCAGCAGGTAAACCCGCCTCTGCAAGGATCCTGCGCAACATCGGAATCAGGCTATGAGGATTGATTCCCTCGGTTGAAAGATTGCCCCAGCGATCGATCCCCCTGAACACCGGCCCACTGGCCAGGCCAGCAATGGTGATCCAATTGATGTATGCCTCCACAGGGCAGAGCATCTTAAGCGCCGGCGTGTGATAGGTCGCACCCTGATGCTCGCGATCGCTCTTGGTGTACGGAAGAAAGAATGAAATGCCTTCCCCAGACACCGCGTGGGTGTGCTCGATCTCTAGACGAGCGAGCTCGTCACCTCGGAAGCCACGCCAGAACCCGATCAAGACCAGGGCGATTGATCTCCTGTGCCGAACCTCACACTTGTGATCGCCTCGATGGTGAGCGCCATTTGCTTCGGTATCTAGCCAGCCCACAACTTGCTGCAGCTGGCTCAACTGAAGAGGGGCAGCTTGCTTTGTCTTGGCTGGATGGACAGCTCGAATACCTTTGAGCACCCGTCGGACGTCTGGCGTCTTCGTTGGATCTGGAAAGCCTTGAGTGATGTGCCATTGGGATAGCGCCGCGAGCCGCTGCTTGAGTGTATTGATCGAGTGATGCCCGGCGTAGTTGGCCAGGTAGCGGACGATGCCGTCACCCGTGGTAGGCAGGTAGCCACCCCAGTCCATCTCGAAATGCTCAATGGCTGCTCGGTAGCTTTTCCGAGTGTTCTCCCGGGCTCCAGCCTTCAGGTACAGATCGGCTTTGCCCATGTGATGGCCTCCAGATCGAGGGAATTTGGCATTCGTACTGCCTGGGTGTACTAAAAACCGATTCTACCGAACTGAGAAGCCATAACTCTGCATTACTTCATACCAGTTGTCGGCTTCTTAGCTGCACGTTCAAGCATTTTCGTATCATGTAATTACATGACATGTGATATGACACGAAATAGTACGGAGGGCGTATGGCCCGTGGCGGCGTTAACCTGGCAGTGGTGCAGAAAGCGCGGAACAGCCTGCTGATGCGTGGTGTGTACCCCAGCATTGATGCGGTGCGGGTCGAGATTGGAAATACAGGCTCCAAGACCACGATTGCTCGTTACCTGAAACAGCTGGAAACGCCCGGGCCAGACGCAACCACGCGTGATCGCATGAGCGGTGCACTGCGCGGGGTGGTCGAGAACTTGTTGGATCAGGTGCAGGAGGAGGGTAATCAGGTCTTTCTTGAGGCACGGGCAGAGTTCGAGCATGAGCGCAAACAGTTGGCCGCCCGCACAGAAACCCTTGAGAACGAGCTGGCAGAACTTCAGCGCTGTCATGAGGCGCAGGCTTCCGCACTGGCGATCCAAGCTGAGGAGCTCAAGACCACTCATGCTTCGCTACAAGCTGAACTTGCACGCAACGCCGGCCTATCCCAGCAATGCGCAGACCTCAAGGTTCGCCTAGGCGAGCGGGACGCCCAGATCCAATCCCTCGAAGAAAAACTGCTTCATAACCGCAACGCTCTGGAGCATTACCGTGAGTCGGTGAAGGAGCAGCGCGATCAGGAGCTGCGTCGCCACGAGGCACAGCTTCACCAACTGCAGGTTGAACAGCGCAAGCTGCAGGAGACAGTTTCGGTCAAGCAGGACGAGTCAACTCGGCTCAATCGAGATAACGAGCGCCTGCTGGGTGAGGCCAGGCAGCATGCCAGGAAGTCCGCCGACCTGACGGACACTGTCCAACGCATGACCTCAGATGCTCAGGTTACCCAGGTGGCGCTGGCGCGAGCGGAAGGTGCTCAGGAAGCGCTCAAGGAACAACTGCTTGATCAGAAGCAGGACACTGAGGCATTGCGCCAGGCCCTGATGGCAAGCACCACCACTGTCACCGCGCTGCAGCAACAGATAGGGGCAGTGGAAGCCGAGAATGCCACTCTCCGGCAAGCACTAGAGCAGGCAGTGGATGCATCAGAGTCAACAGATCATTCGAGCGAGACGGGCGGGTGAGGGTGGTCACCCAGGGCCCACCCAGTGACTTTGCGAATTTCTAGCACACCCCTTGGGCAGTCGCAGCCTCGTCGTCAGCCATCAGGGCCTCGGCCAGCGCCTCGAGCGCATCGGCCAAGCGTGCGTTCTCCCTGGCATCGCCACTTGCCGGCACGAACTCCTTGCAGTGGCGAAGCAGTGCTTCCCTGTCATTGTGGTTAAGGTCAAACGAGATGTGCATGCACGAACTCCTACGTGTTGAATCAAAGGAGCGGTTTACCCGAAAATTGCCGGCGCATATAGCGCGTCTGGAAGAACAAAGAATGGATGATGACCTGGAGGCCGAGGTTTGGCGCGCTGCCGCAGATTTTCACGGCCCGGCGCTTGAGCTGATTTTGCGTGAGGTGCTTAGCAGCTACCAGCGCAAGCCTGGATTCGACCCGCAAACCCGGCTCTACGAGAAGGCAATAGGCGTCGCTGCGTTCAAGGCGCTAAGGACGGTCATTGATCGCGAACATTTCAATCCGTCGACGACCGGATATCTCATGATCCGGGAACGCCTGCGCTTCCACCTTCGAAATGAGCTGCTCCGCCACCTAATGCAGCAGGGCCATGCCAGCCCCATTCAACAAGATACGTTGATAGCTGTAGATCTGGGGATCTGAATCACCCTGATGTATCCCACCCAGATCATCATCGGTACAAATCATCCTCGCAGGCCAAGCCTGGATGCTGAGATTGCCCGGGCTATGCCGTAATGCCACTATCACACGATCAGTTTGCGTGAACCTGCAGGCCAGATACGCCCGGCAGTCACGTCATTTTCGTTGGTAACCGGCCACTAGAAGGGATTCGCATGTATCTACGGCAATTGGATGTCACTGGATTCAAATGCTTTGGTGAGCCGTTCACCATCGAATTTCGAGACGGGCTGAACGTGCTCGTGGGAGAGAATGGGGCCGGCAAGACTGGCGTGGTCAGTGCAGTGCGCCAGCTCTTCAACGACTCGGAGTCAGGCAAGCGAATCATTAGTGAGCGCGATTTCTACCGGGGTTTTGAGCCGGGCGCGGTCGCTGCTGAAAGCATCCAGATTCAGGCGACGTTTTCAGGTCTGGATGATCAGGACGCCATTGCGTTCGAATCCTGGTGTGGAAATCACGACGAGGCCAAGCTGACTTTTGAGGCCCGCAATCAAGAGTCTCGCGGGCGCTTCAGGCACCACACCTACGCGGGGCACGAGCATGCCAAACCGTTCGAGTCCGAGACGCTGGACTACATCCATTGTATTTACCTACCTCCGCTGCGCGATGCCGAGAACAAGTTGCGCGAAGGTCGCCAGTCCCGCCTTGCCCGGCTCATGAAGGCCCTCTGCCGCAAAGAGCTCGCTGAGGCCAGGAAGGCACAGACTCTTCACCCGCTGGAAGAGCATGTCGGAAACTTCAATCGTGAGCTTTCACAGAGCGACGAATTTGCGATCAAACAAGCCAATCAGCGAATCGGAGACAACCTGAAGGCAGCGCTGGGGCTCAATCTCTCTCAGGGCACCATGATTCAGTTCTCAGAAGTCAGCTTCTCCCGGATCGTGGAGGGCTTGCGGCTTCTGTACTTCCCTAACCTCAGCGAGGCTGACACGACCCAGTTCCGATCGCTGGAGGAGAACAGCCTTGGCTACAACAACCTCCTGTACATCGCGTCGATCCTGGCTGAACTGATCCTGGAGGAAGAAGAGGATCGAGGCGAAGAGACCTATCTGCGGCTCCTGTTGATCGAGGAGCCAGAGGCGCATCTTCATCCTCAGCTTCAACTGCGCCTGCTGCGGCATTTGAAAACGGTGGCTGAAGAACGTGGCATCCAGGTCATCATCACCACGCACTCAACGGTCATCTCTGCCGCCGTCTCCCTGGATCACCTCATCCACATTTCAAATGACGCAAGGCCAGTAGCAATACCGCTCAGCGCGTGCGGCCTTCCTGAGCACAGCCGCCGCTTTGTGGATCGCTGGTTGGACGTCACAAAATCCAACCTCCTTTTCTCCAAAGGGGCACTGCTCGTAGAAGGAATCGCTGAGGCGATGGTGCTGCCAGAGCTGGCGCGTATTGTCCTGCGCCCCTACGGAGAGGGGAAGAACTGCCTGGACGACTACGGCGTCTCGGTGATCAATCTTGGTGGCATCTACTTCAATCATTTCATGCAGCTGTTTTGCGATGTCACGGGCGGCCAGCCAGGCGAGAATGTCCCAATCAGGTGTGCAGGGCTTACCGACAATGACCCACCGAAATCTATCAGGTCGGTTGCAGGCGATGACGGTAAAGAAATCCCCGTTCCGTTTCTTCCCCATGATGATGACCTCCTTGTAGGCGACAATCCGGCCTTGGCATTGATAGGGCCGATCAGCCAGTCGCAGTTCGGCAGGTTGTTCGTAGGTAAGTACAAGACCTTCGAGTACGACATCGCGATGGAGGGTAACAACCTCAGATTGATGTCGACGGCTGCGGCCACTCTCTGGCCTGTGCAAGGCGGGGAAGTGGTGAGGGAGCTGACAAGGCGGGCTGGACTGGACTACTCGACCATGAGTTCAGGGGAGAGGGCGCCGTACGCGAATGACATGCTTGATCGAATCGAAACCAAAGAAATTGGCAAAGGGTTCTATGCGCAGGCATTCGCGGACGCGCTGGCTAACGTGAGGGATGACTTTATCGTGCCGGAATACATCCGCTTAGCCGTCCTCTGGGCTTGTGGGATCGAGGAACAAGCCGAATGACCCGGGTTAGGCCTGAAGGCTCGAGGCCGAAGGATGCCAGGCGATGAACTTCACCAAGGAGCAGTTGGAATACATCGCAGCGCCGCTTGATCAGCACAGCTACCTGAAAGCATGCCCAGGTAGTGGCAAGACCGAGGTGGTGGCTGCAATGGTCTCGCAAACCATCCAGGTGTGGTCACGTTCGCCTTCGGGTATCGCTGTTCTCACGTTTTCTAACAGTGCGACCGACGAGCTCCGGAGTAGGGTGCACAAGTACTTGGGCGGGCCTATCGGCTTACCCCACAGTATCTCTACCTTCGACAGCTTTGTTCTCACTAGGTTGGTGGCCAGCATCGCCAGCGAGCTGACGGGCTATCCAGGCAAGGATGGCGATTTCCGTATCCGTATCCTTGAGAAGGAAGCGAATATCTTCCAGACCCAGCAACGGATTTGTGGTCGCCGCATCTCAGCCTGTCGGTACAACTATGACTTGGAGGCGGGGCGCTTCAAGTTTTCGACCGGCGATCGAGCGCTCGATCATCAGCTCAACGCCGTGGAGGTTACTGACAATATGCATCGGGATCTCGTAGCCACGAAGAGGCGGTTCTGGCTCGGTGGTTACGCTACCCATGGTGACATCGATATGCTGGCGCTTATGGCCTTCAAAGATCACCAGTTTGACCGCTACTTCTCCCGAGTTGCCCGTCGGTTTCCCGTTGTGATCGTGGATGAGTGCCAGGATCTCTCCGCTGAACAACTGCAAATCGTGAGCAAACTCAGCGGCTTTGGGATCAAGTTTCACTTCGTCGGTGACCTGAACCAATCGATTTATGGGTTCCGCAAATCGAACCCGGCCAACGTCAACAAGCTCATGGGCGTACTGCAGTTCAAGCAGTACGAACTGACCACCAATTGGCGCAGCGGCCAGGCCATAGTCGACCTCTGCAGCAACATCGTCGGTACCGGGAAGGTTTCGGGGAATCCTGAAATCGCATCCATCCAGCCCAAAATTCTCGAGTACGAAAGTTGTCCATCCGAGCTGCTGCCTACGATCCGAAACCTGACAGCTGCATACAATGAGGTGGTACTGGTTGCCCGAGGGCATGCAACCCTTCAGCGCCTGCGCAACGGGAAGACCTTTGAAGGCATTGAGCTGCTTGCAGTCGCCTGCATTGGCGCCAGCTCAGGGAGCCTGAGCGATCTCAAAGTGAGTCTCAGGACATTCGCCCAGTGGCTTGCAGGGAAGCTAAAGCTGGAGGTCACCAAGACGGGGCCCTATTGCCCAACCTCAATGGAGTCGAAACTGGCCTGGCGTAAATTCATCCACCAAAGCCTGAGGTTCATGGTTGCCAGCGGCGCCGGCAACTCCGATCAAAATTGGTCAGCGTGGGTACGCTGCGCAAAACTCGCACTGCGACAACTCCCTGACCAGGCGTTTGTGCCCGATGAAATTCTTAATGAATTGCAGGAATTGAGAGGACTCAACCTCGTCACCAAGCGTGGTCAAGGTGATAAGCCAGTGTCGATCCGTCTCTCGAGTCAGGATATCCAGGATGGCGAATCGGAGACATTGCGTTACGAGACGATTCACCAAGTCAAAGGTGAGACTCACGATGTCACTGTGGTTGTGTCCTCACGTAAACGCGGCAAAGGTGAATCACACTGGGCCGACTGGCTACAGAACCGTGAGTCTGAGGCCGCCCGTTTTGCCTACGTCGCGAGCTCAAGACCTCGGCACATGCTCATTTGGGCAGTCAAAACGCTGAAACCTCGCGAGCGTCCAACCCTGGTCAATTTGGGCTTCCAACTGCCGTGAAGGACTTGAGCGTGCCTTCAATGACCGGAAACCTGTTCAATCCCACGGGCAACGAGCGCCCTATCATCGACGGCTCAAAACAACTGATTGAGTGGATCTGATTTCAATGACGTTATCGAGCGCGGTGTGCTTTAAATGCGTACACGACACTTTTCTCAGTACATGGGTCACTGAAACTGGGGCGCTCGACCACTGTAGCCTCTGTGGTGACATGGCCCAAAGCGTCGCACTCGTCGAGATCACTGCGCGGGCGCGTGCCGTTCTCGACCAATACATCTGGGAGGCGCGGAATCATCGTCATTGGGGTTCCGACGGTTCAAGACTGGAATCACCCGGCGAACCATTGAAATACTGGGTCGCCGAAGTCTTCGCTTGTTCCCCTGGTGCACCTATCGTTCAGGCAGTTTGTGGTGGACTGAGTGAGGAGTGCGAAGCACTGCCCATTTTTTCCACCACCATCCACTACAGCATTCGTCCGGCTGGGGTTAAAAGTGCGCTTAATCGGTGGTGCGACATCCAGGAGGGCATGCGGCACAGCAGTCGGTTCTTCAACGACGAGGCCAGGCAGCTTCTCAGCTGGCTGTTCGACGACCTGGGCCAATACGCAGAGTCAGCCGAGGCTGACCATGTCGTGCAGACCCTCAAGCCGGATGATTGTCCCGCAATCTACCGCGCGCGGCGCAGTCCTGCTGAAAAGGTCGAGAGGATTCGGGACAACCCCGACACTGAACTGGGTTCACCACCAAAAGAAGTATCGGGCGAGGGTAGAATGAACCCTGCTGGAATCCCGGCGTTCTACGGTGCATTCGATCGTCAGACATGCATCGCAGAACTGCGCCCGCTTCCACAGGACAGCTTCATCAGTGGGCGATTCCAGCTCATCCGCGCGGTTCGAGTACTCGACTTCGAACGCTTCGAAGGCGCTAATCTAGGGCCGATTCCAAGCTTCTTCGACCCTGAGTACTTCAAGCACCTTGATCGCCAAGGTTTCCTTCGCAAAATTCACGAGGAAATAAGGATTCCAGTCGATGAGGAAGAAAAACGAAACTACCTGATTACCCAAGCTGTAGCCGAATACTTGGCCCTCAAGTGCTCCCCGCGCTTTGACGGCGTCATCTTTCGCTCTGCTCAACGCGCTGAGGGGCGGAACATTGTACTGTTCTCGCATGCCGCCGCTAAGCCAACGTCATCCACGGTGCGTTTTGCAACCGGATACCGGGTGAGCGGCGCAAAGGCGGGTGATCCATTGAGTATCGAGTACGTGGCCGGTAGCATGATTCTTCACACCATCGATAAAGACAATGTGGGCACGATGGATGAGGTGCTGAAAGAAACAGAATCTTCCAACGCCATACCCGAGGCATAAATAGCCCGGGCTGGTAGCAGGCACAGCCCAAACAGGTGAGGGTGGCGCCTACGCTACGAAAAGTACAAGACCATCATCCATACTGAAACGCTCGGAAAATCAGCGAGACCAGGGAGGGCGAGAGATGAAATATGCCCACGTGGGCGACACCCGAATGGAAGCCGAACCGAAGCTGCGCGGGGTTTGCCCATCTTGTGAATCTGAGGTGATATCCAAATGTGGCAAACATGTGATCTGGCACTGGGCACATCGATCAAAACTCAGCTGTGACCCGTGGTGGGAAAACGAGACGGCCTGGCACCGGGAATGGAAGAATCGATTCCCAGCAGAATGGCAGGAGGTCATGCATCAAGACCCGATCAGCCGTGAACGCCATATCGCCGATGTGAAGACCAGTCACGGTGTCGTAGTTGAATTCCAGCGCTCGACGATCGATCCCGAGGAAGTGACAGCGCGAGAGCAATTCTACAAGCGGATCGTTTGGGTGATCGACGGGACACGCAGCGAACTGGACAGCTCTTTTTTCAATCTTTCACGCAGTGGAATCTCCACTGAGGGCTACGCCTACTTCAAGTGGCTGGGGCGTAGCCGCCTATTCCACCGCTGGCATACCCGCACACCCGTTTTTGTGGACTTTGGGGGCGCGGGGTTTTGGAGGGTGTGCGCGTTCGACCCTACGACCAAAGAGGGAACAGTCGGAATTGTTGATCGGGATTTGTTTTGCCAAGGCTTAATCCGAGGCGAGACCGATTTCAGCCGGGGTGGTGGCCCAGCCGGGATGCTTTAGATGCATTGCGCACCTGAACGTATGGGCAACACCACACGCTCATGGCTCAACGGCTTCCTTGATGCCGGGGCTTGTCGCAGGCGAGCTAAGCGCTCTACAGCTTGCTCGAGGCTCGACCGTTGCCTGGAGGCTAAGGTGTTTCACTGATTCGAATTGCAAACCTGAGATCCGACGCAGTGATTTCGAAAGCAACCACCTGCGCAACCTGACGGCCATACTCTAGTGAGTGGCTCCAAAGTATCCGTGCTGGGCCATGGTCACCCAGATTTCTTGCACACGATTACCCGTCGGATGATCGTCCGGCCAAGGTCAAGCCGAGGTTGCCTCAGCACGCAGTGCTCCACCATGAGACCTACTCGGTCGCCGGCGAAGCTGATGCGCTCGCTGAATACGACGAGCGCCTTGGTGCGTTCTATCAACGCGAAGGAATGAAGGCATCGGGCTGGTCTGAGCAGTCAGCAGGCTGCGGAGCGTCTCGAGCCTGCACGGACGCGAAGAGCTTGTCGGAGAGCTTAAGCGAATGGGGTTCGGTCTACACTAAAGCAACCTTGGCCACAGCCGTGCACGCATCGAGGATACTCAGGAACAACTGCACAAGCGTTTCCACACCCATTTATACCCATTTTCAATGGTCACTGACGATTCGGTAGGTCGTCCAGGTGCAGCCTTCAGAAGGACAAATGCTTACAGCGAAGGCGTTGCTGGCGTTGATGCCGTGGCGCCCGGTTGATTCCTGAGCAACCTGAGCTCTGAAGGTTTAGGATCAGAGCTTCGTTGGCGCATGGAAATCCCGGTGAAAATGGCGATCGCGTCCGCTTAAAAATACGCGGACACCATCGCTTTAAAACGGGGCTTCGGAAGGTTAGTTCGCCGGACGCTTACAGATCATTCAGCCCAAGACCACGTGAACGGGGGTGGCTATGGCAGTGGTGTTTTTTCTACCTTGGGTAGCGGCTACCGAGGAGCTTCGGATCGCAGACATGCGCCTCATCCCTTACGAGCGCGGTCGACTCCCTGGCGAACTGCTGGGCATCCCTCAAGCAGCATTCGACGGCGTTCTAGGTAACTATGGCGACCGGGGAATTGGCTCTCACCCCGCTCAGCCAATCAATCAAGCGACACTCATCATCTGGGACGAGGACACGCCGGGCCTGGAGGCATCCGATGCCCAAATCCAGGAGCGATTGGTTCAGGGTTCCTACCTTGCATTCTCAGCCTTAGCTAAGCGAAAGTTTTGCTCTACGTCTGAATACTACAACGCAGACACCCTGCAGGTCGTGGCGCAGCGGTTTGATGTCGGCACGCCTACTTACTCCTGCATGACCACGCGCCGGCGTGACGGCAATACGCAAAACATGCTGGCGGGGAGCGGCGGGCTCAAGTTCGTTCGGCCTTACCATGTCGACAACCGCACTCGCATCTCACTCGATGCGCCACTACTGGAAGCTTTGCTAAAACTCCCTGACGGAGACCTGAAGGAGCGCATCGACGAAGCAATCGTCTCTTACCTCAGGGCCAACACTGATGCTTCATCCATGGATGAGCGATCAGAGCTGATCCTGATGAGGCTCGCCATCGACACGCTGCTGGCCGTCCCGCATGACAAGGCAGCCTTTCGCAGGGCCATCAACGAACACTTCGACGAGCTACCGAACCCGCCCACTTGGTACAACGGCAATTTGGACGAGCGCTGGTGGTGCACTCACTGGGACAGCAACGTAAGCCGCCCGCTCGACGCCTGGGTACACGATTTCAGTGCCGCTCGTAACGCTGCCGCCCATGGCCCTGGTACCGGTCAGAAGGGAAGCATCTGGCCACGCTATAACCACCTTATTTTCTCTGCATGGTTGCTGCCCCTGATCGTCAAGAAGCTGCTCGCCGAAGCAGGGCTTTATGAGCTCAGCGCCGAAGACAAGGTCGCCCGGGCAGGATTTGAGGTCTTTCTGACCCACGATCTGCTGGCGCTTAGCGACGAGCATGAGAACACGGTTTGGTGGCAGATTGCCGAGTCCGAGCTTTTGCTGCCTCTCTTTGCTGAGCAATTGCACCGAGCATGCGAATGACGAAACCATGGTGTTGTGGAATTGAGTCAACGCGTGCTGATACGCAGGGGATGCGTGGAGGCAATCCGAGAGAGAAGTGAAGATATAGCTTGAAACCGCCCTCGACACGGTGTGTAAACCAATTTTTTGATGTGTAAACCACAGCGCTTTACACGTCAAAAAACTGGTTTACACGTTCTATAAGACGCCAGCCTCAGGCCAACGTAACTACCTGCCGGCATCGTAGTAACAGGCACGCCTGAAACTGGCACCAGGCTCGCCGATGAGGGGAGACAGTGAGCGGATAGCGATGGTGTAGGATAGAACTAGACCGCCGCAGGAGCGTACTCATGAGCACTTTGCCCCCCGATCAACAGGCCCGTTATTTGGAAGTGCTCGACGCCGCGAAGCGCTTGTATGGCGGTGATATCGACGCAGCCATGCACTGGATGTCACGTCCGATAAAAGTATTTGGCGGCAAAGCCCCTGCCTGCATGGTCACCAGCAGTGTGGAGACTGAGACCGCTGTCGAGTATGCCAGGCGTTTGGAGCATGGATTCGTTGCCTGATCGACCTCGGTTGAAATATTCAAGCATCCATCTAGCCAATGGGCCGGGCCGACCACCACTGTATCGCACGCTCCGATGCTCACGCTGAAGCCTGAGCTTGTCGACAACCGGGGACACCTTTTCTCGATTGGTCTTGGACTTTGACCCCGAAGCAATCTCAGCACTAGCTACTCGGCGAAGCACAGCTCAGCTTGAGGGGAAGGGCGAGCAACCTCCAGCCGCCGGGACTGAGCGGCCTTTTGCACATTGATACTTGGGAGTGAAGAGACCCCCAGTTGTTTGAGGGCGCCATGGGCCTCAAGGTCTGCCACGTCAGCCTTGAGTCGCTGCACCAGGCTATCAATCGGCTGTCCGCTCTCCACACTCAATGTCAGAGTAAAAAGTGTCAGAGGGCTCAGCCCCAGCGTGTCACTGATGGCAGTTAGTTTGTCGACGGTAGGGCTTGATAGCCCCTGTTCCAATTTCGACATGTAGCCACGGCTGCTGGCCTCGGCCATTTGCTTGTGCGTTAGGCCTCGGCTGATCCGCAAAGTTTTCAGTACGTTGGCAAAGCCTGTTTTGAGCGACATGTGAACACCTGACCAGGGTGAGCCGAGCAGGACTCCCACACGCCTGCAGCTGCGGAAAGACCCTACGTAGAGCATCTGAGCGTATCACAGACGCCCTAGCACCAGCTTGGCTGGAGGAACGGGCTTACTCGGCATTCTTGGAGCTGCAGAGAATCAGCTCGCAAGCATTCCGGTGCGGCCGGATGCCCGAGCTGATTGAACAGATCAGCTAACTTAGCTTGGTTAGTCCATCGTTTCCCTAAGCACCAAGGCAGCTCCTTTAGCCAGTCCACCTATGGATACTTGACCCTTGGGCGTCCAGGGAAGGTTTTTGGTAGGATTGATATAAATACGCAGCTCAGTCTCGAATCCCTCCTCCAACCCAGATACGATCACTAGGTAGAAATTGGCTTTGCTTGCTTCTGCGCGACGGAACTCGGTTTCAGTCAGAGTGATCTCTGAAGGAGCTGCGCGGGCGAACGACTTCATCTCGATGAAGGTGCTCTGATCCAGAGCCCCGTCAGCGCCGATTCCTCTGTAGGACTGTAAATCCACAAGCACAGCATCATCCCGCTGCATCGAAGCTTCCAAATAAGCCCAAGCCTTGGTCTGCAATTCTGCTGATGAGTACTGTTTGTAAGCGGTTTCTGGAGCCGAGGGTGGAGATGGCCTTTTGGGTGTAGGAGATGGATTCAGCAGCGGGCTGGTTTTGCGCGGCTGCGGCCCTTTGCGTGCGAGATCGCTTCCATCAACGGCTTCGACGGTGAATTGGAATTCGTGAGGCAGGGCCTTGAGCTTACGGGTTTGAATAGGGCGCTCAGCACTGTCCGTAGTAGCCATCGTACCAGCATCCCGCTTGATTACCCGCTTACGATTATTGCCACTCAACCTTTCCTGTTCCGCGATCAACGTATCAAGACTGGTCTCCACAGCATCAGTCGCTAGGCTGATGTCGGGAATGTATTCACTGTCTTCACTGGCAGCCCAGGCAGACACCCAGGCAAGCGCAATCTCACGCATGCACGCTCCATCTCCCAGACCCGCGATCGCGATGCCGCCATGCTCGCTCCTCCCGATGAATTTTTCGTCGTCGAAATGCACCGCGAGGCCGGAATAATCGGAATAGGCGTGAAGCTGAACTGGAATTTGCCGCGCCCCCTTTGGGGCGGCGTTAACGATGAGTTGACCTGGTAGGTGCATCTTGAGTCGGGCGTTGTCGAAACGACTCCAGGGCTCCATCGCCTTGTAGGAGCGTTCATCTTCTCTCGCAAGGTCAGCCTTGAGCATGCGAAGCGCAGCTTGGAAACGAAACTCGAGCACGTCAGGGGTCGCGTTCGTTATCGCAGGGGCGGCTGCAGCGAATGGGAGCCTCTCCAGCCCTGCGGCGTTTACGAATCGAGAAATGGTGTCAGCCGCACAAGGTGGCGTCCACAAGGCGATCCTGTCGGATTTGAGGTTTGAGTAGTGTGAGAAATACAGTGGGCGCTTTGTTGTCCAGGTATCGCCCGATCGTAATGGCAGGAGGCTCAGGCTTCGTCTATCTGCGGCAGTCGCTTTATCCAGCTGCCTGTCCATGTGCCGATAGATGTCGAGCAACAATGCGTCCTGCTTGGGGTCGTAGGCGGTCTTGGCCAAGGATTCCAGCTCTCTGATACAGCTTTTCAAGTCCGGGTGAATGATGCCCAGTGCGTTCCATAACGGAGTGACGCTGCGGTCATACAGAACGAAAGGTTGTCTGCCATGAAAGATGTCTTTGCCGGCAAAAACCGCTCGCATGCTGAACCACTCCTTGCTGTGCCTAGCGGTTGTGACGCACGGGGCAATGAGCCCTTTATGTGAACGCTGAATGCCGAACTTCCCACGCAGACTCCCGGCCTGCATGTCGCCTATCATCGCCTCATGCGCGACGGTGGAGGCGCCCTGTGGGCAATGGCCAGCCAGGGCCTTGTATAACCTCATCAGGCTGACTTCGTCAGATGAAGATGTGTTTCTGGCACGCTCAAGAGCCGCCACCAACTGTGAAACGGGCGGATTGACGCGCATCCCCAGCGCACGCGCAAATTCGCTATTCGCGTCAGCTTCGGTCAAGCCACTGGCAAAATCCGTGTGATGCTCATACATCGCGAGCGTGACCTTCGTCTCAACAATGAGGGTGGTTGGTCTACACGGTGTCCCTGCATAGTTGGGATACCACGCATTATCAATCAATCTCGCGAGCCAAGTAGTGGGCACTGGTGAGCTATCACTCCTTCCGCTTTCTCGGTAGGCAAAGGTTCTGCTGTACGGCTCGAAGGTGATCCAGTTGCTGTCGATACAGCGAAAAAGTGCTATCGCTCTCTCAACGGCCGTGGGGGCGGACGCTTGCGCCGACTCACGGGATTTCCGTCCTCTCCGTGATACCGGCTGGATTGGGCTCTGGCGAATGTTACGGATGACGGCATCAAGATCGGGCGAGACGAAATCGCGCGCTAGTCCACCACGCGCCCGGCCCAGGAAGCGGCGAGCTGCACTCTGAGAGGCAAGCACGATGTGTGCGGAGTCCGTGGCGACCTCAACGAGGCGAGGAGAAACCTCGGCGCCAAGCAATGACAGAAATCGCTTCACGCCTCGCTTCCGAGTTGTGGTGACTGACTCGCCTTGGATGCCCCTTTGTTCTGCTCTGCTGATTTTGAACACCTCGGCGTAGCTGGCAGACGCCCACAGCAGCTCAGGAGTGGTGCCCGCCGCCTTCGACCATGTGTCCTGCGAATCAGCGATGGATGCTGGCAGGTACACGCTAGTCGGGGAGGCGAGCACCTTCGTAACGGTTGATCGACCATCCTCGAGTGCAACATGACTGAACGCGTCGATTAGCAGTGCCGCGCCCACCTCCTGGCCCAACTGACTGTTCTTCGTGTCGACGTGCTCAAACAGGTCTCGCAGATCGAGGAGGTCTTGCTTATCGGCTGCAATCGGGTCTTGCGAGAAGCGCCTGGCAAACGCTTCAAGCACGTCCTGGGCGACTACGTCTGCCTTGTAATTTGCGCTCTCTGATAGCCATGCGACGAGGGGCGCATATGGCGTGGAGAGAAGAAGAGGGTGAACCACATTTGTCAGATGATGGCGGGCTGCAAATCCAATCGCGGGTGGCTGCCCTGTTAGCCAGGAGTCGGCCTCGTCTTCGGCCTTGGCTTGTGTACGTTGCCCGCTTGCAAGTGGTACCCATTGAGAATCCAGCAGCAGGTAGTCCTCGTCCAGTTCAAGGCATTTTAAAGCCATGTCCAAAAACCATGACGGAGACTTTTGCTCGAATCGCTCACAGTGTTCGAACACATCCTCGAGTTCCAGCGAGTGTGAAACGGAGAGGGCTTCTAGGACGACCCGCCAACGCCCGTCACTGTCCCGCATCCACTCGGGCAGCATTGGCCATCCGCTCACCGCGAGGTGGTCAGCTTCTGTCAGCATCCCGTCGATCGACTCATCGCAATAAGAAATCTGACTCAGCGCATAGCGGCCATCGATGAGAGTCGGACAAGCTTTGAAGGCCTCTATCACTTTGCTCCATTGTTCATGGAACAATTTGTTGAGCCAGTCCGAACTGCTGTCTGTCTTCGCCCCGACAGGAACGGCTAACCAAGCAAGGGTATTGCGTTGCTGCGCCAGATAAATGGCCAGCTCACCTAGAAACTGGCCGGATGCTTCGGTCAACCACTGATTCCACGCGCCATGAATCATGTCTTCCCGAGAGGTAGAGGGGTCAAACTGTGCGTCGAGAGAGAATGCAGCATTGGTGTGGATCTTGGTGGGTAGCGCCACATGGATCCGTCCTTGAGCACTCCCGTTCACCGGTATCGCCACACCAATGGGTGTGAAATCGCCAGTCGCCTTGGCTGCACGTGCCTTTCCAGCTGGAACCCTCACTTCACAAACGAAGCGCTCCCATAGACCGTCGTCCACCAGGAAGGTTGAGTGGGTGACACGACTCTGGTGCTTGCCAAGTACTAGGTTGAAGTGGCGATCGGATTGAGTCTGCTGGATCGCCAAATGCTTCAGCGAGATACCCGCATCTAGGTCAAGCAAGGTGATAGCGCGAACGTTATCCAGGAAGATCAGGTCGCTGGGGGCCCAGTCATCGAACCAAGCTTCTAGAGAGTCAAGGTCATAATCTGGATAGAGGTCAACGCTGACCATAGTGTGGTCGGCGTGGGGATCGTAGAAATCCCTGATAGGCTCGGCTTCTTCCACCATGGCCACGTGGTCGTCACGTGAGCCGAAATGGAAGGGCGCGCTATGGACTGTCAGATTATCGCCGAGCTGCGTTAGGGTTTTCAGGCCGATACCGAACCGACCTTTGAGCTCAGCTGATTGCTGCTTGGTGGAGTAGAAGGGGTAGATCATTGGTAGCACGTGAGGCAGTTCCACGGGCAAACCGTTATGGACGATGACCAACTGCTTACTGCCGTGAACAGTCTGTACACCAAATTGCACGGAGGTGGCATTCAGGTCATCAGCATTCTGGATAACCTCACGAAGCCCTTGGTAAGGGTCAGTGTTCAGCCGTTTGGCGCCCTGATTTCCTCCCTTGAGCAGGGTGGTCAGGATCTCGGGCTGCTCACGTTGAAGCTTTACAAACTCGGTGAGTGCAGCATTCGCATACGCTTTGCTGCGCAGCGTCGGCTCCTTGAAAGTGGAGGCCGAGTTAAAGCAGGCTGAAGCGTGTAAGCGTCCGAGTTGCTCGTCCATGATGGACTACTCCATAAAGGCATTTTGAGATCAGCCGATCATAGACTCGCTTCGGTGCCAGTTCCATGGATGGCTAGGGTTCGGAGCGCCGCCTGTATACCAGTTGGGTGGCGGATAAAGCAGATACGTCACGCCTTAGGTGGAGTTACGGGTTCCCGAGCTAAGGTGCACTTCGCAATCTGATGATCGTGCTTATCTGCTGGCGCCGGCTGCAGATCTTGCCCCTCCATACCCGCAACAGCAGTGGTTGCGCAGATCAACGGGCGCTCGATAACATTGGCCATTACAGAAAAAAGGACTTTGGAAGCATGTATTCCCCACGTCAGCATTTCGCGCTACTGAGCCCCATCACCGATCGCCAATTGGAAGAGCTTCCTTCTAACCTTGCCAGCCTTTTTAACAAAGCCGCCTTGGTAGAGGCCGGTTTAATGGCGGAACACGAAGAGCTTGAATTTGAGACCAGCGCTATTGAACGGGATGGCGGCTTATGGGCTTTTTTCACTGTCGCAGTCTCAGGTTGCGCCCCTACTGAGAATTTGCTGACTGCCTTGGTATCTGGTTTCGAGCGCAGTGCTAACAGTGGCTATATGATTGGTAAACCAGGTAGTGGATATGGCTTGCAACCAGGTGGGACACTACTGCCCGAGTGGGAATGACTATATCGGCTTTCGGTGGGCTCGACCGAGCGAGGCTGCGAGCTTAAAGGGAAGCGGTGCATTGCAAGGCAGCCAAACGGCTGAAATTGCTTGCCAGGGTGGCGCTCCTTCACCCTTGGGCCTAATCGTCACGTCCCAAACACTCGGGAGAGTAGGGTGCTCGTGTTGAGTAGAGTGCTACTGCTTCAAAACCTCAGAGATCCAACGCTCCATCTCCGCTTCAAACCCATCCGCGCAAAAGTCCAGGTTTGGCCAGTAGTTTTGGTACACCTCGTAATCGAGCGCGGCTGCGTTCGCGCGGTTCTCGGCATTCAGGGCATTCCAGGCCCGGTACATCCGGTGCTGCCAATCGATCTCCATGACCAACTGGTACGACGTGTCCCATGACCAACCGTCTTTCATGAGCGTCGTCACGAAGAAATCCGCAGCCGCATTCGCACAGCTGGCGTTGTGGGCAATCATCCTGTCCACGATCGTATAGGAAATGCCAATGGCCTGGAAGATGGATTCCCCTTGACTGTCCAGCTTGTCACCGAGTTGTGGAGAATACGTGGTCTGAGGCTGCTGCGGGATGAAGATGAAAATTTCCGTGGTCGGGGAGGTCATAGGTCTGCCCTTATTGTTGTTTGATTTCATGATGCCCGTGGAGCAACCGTCGCTGCAACGCGTTGCATGGCGTCTGCTCTGCATTCCTCAATCAGTGAGCTCCAGCCTGATTCTCCAGCGGGAAGACACGCGTGGATCTTGTGGCTAAAATCAGTACGCCCGTACTGGCCATAGGCAATCATTGCGTTGATGATCCGCCACTTCAGGAATGCTTACAGGGGGATACATGGAGTCAGTTGTTCCAAGAGACCGGTCGATATCCGATCTCTTATCGCGTGCCGCAACAGCGGATCTGGAAGTCTTGGCCGACCTGATCACCGACAATGGCAAGGGCAGGGTAGCCCTCGACAGCGACGCGAAGGCAACCATCATGACCCGGAAGGTGCAGGGCCGCTTGCAATCTATTTCAGGCCTGCTTGAAAAGGAAATTCGTGCGTTCGGAAGCAACACCATTGCCTCCGCATTTCGAACGGAGAGCATCGACTACCTCGAGCTTGCGACAGATGTCGCCAAAAAGCTGGACGGAAAACCCTCCGCGCAAGATGACATTTTCGCCATTGAGGAAATCATCATCCGCCAGGCCATGGACAAATACATGGGAGACGAAGCGCTCAAGGACTATCTGAGCGGCGGCAATCTCGCTGGCTACATAAATGAAATGGTGAAAACGCTGATGTTGTCTGCCGGTAGCCTGGGCGGTATGGCTGCTACTGGTGGCGGGGCGGGCTTTGCCAGCGCATTAGGAGGCCGGGTGCTCTCAATGGTGGCAGCGCCGCTTGCTATCGGAGCCGCAGGACTCGCGATTTACCAGGCTTCGTCGCCGGCGTTCCGGATCACCATTCCTGCCGTGCTGCAAATCGCCAAGCTGCGGCGCGCACGTTACGACCAGGACTTCGAAGCCTACACGGAGAAACTGAAAGCATGTTTGTAAACGTTGACGCGCTTGTACGCTCCTTGCCTGATATCCCAGATGTCCTGGCCAAACTGCATAGCGGAGATTACACGCTTTGGGGTGGCGTAGTCCGACACTCAAAGGGAACCGAGAAGGCTGGCCAGATCGTCGGGCACCTCCTTTTTCCGGGCGACTCAGGGCATGTCCAAGAGAGCCTACAGAGCCTGCAGTCCACCCTATCAAGTGGCCTGGGGTCGCTCCAAACCGGCATGGATCAGGTGCAGCAGAGCTTGAATGTGCTTCAGGGTCTGCAGTCGGCCAATCTCGTAATGAGCGGCCTCAACCTCGCAGTGACAACTGCAGGCTTTGTCATCGTTTGCAAAAAACTCGATAAAATCAGCCAAAAAATAGACGAGCAATCAAAAACGATCGCACATACATGGCAGTTGGTGAGTGAGGGGCACGAACGGAATCTACTCGCTGATGAGGCTCGCTTTCGGGGCCTGCTAGTCACCGCAATGCAGTTCTGCGAGGAAGGTGATGTTCCGCAGCTCAGGCCATTGATTGGATCGTTCAATGAACAGTATCAGTTCACCAGGCTTCTCCTGGAACGGCATTCGCGGAATGCCACCAGTAACGTCGTGCTCTTCGATCAGATTTCATTACTGCAAAACCGATTGGTAAACCTTGGCTTGATGATGTCCCACGTTCAGTTGAAGGCCGGTTCTCACAAGTACGCCCGACAAAGCCTGACGGAGCTTGCCACCGACATCGCCAGCCTCAACGCTTCACGGGTAAACGCTTTGTCCAACGATCGCAGTGTTGCGTCAACGGTCACTCATGAGCAATTCGCGGGTCTGACTCGTTTCCTGCAGGACGGAACACAGATGACGCCGTCTCTGACCTATCAAGCTGATCTCATTGAGCTTGAAGTGAAGCATCCTGGGCTGCTTCAGCATGCGACCGAGGCGCGGGAAATTTTGCTGATAGCCGCGTGAGCTATTAATCCGGTTGCCGTCAACGAAACGCGATGCTCGACGCTGCCATTAATGCCGGGGAGGGCAGTTGCAAGCGGAGCGCGCAGGCCTTTGGCCGTAGGCACGAGGATGGAAGCCCGCAGGGCCAAGACCCCGATTCAGTCGGGGCTTGGTTCACGACAGCCGTGCCGCAGGCCGTGCCCAGCTAGGTGTTCCTGGGTGTGATGTCACCGGTGGTGCATGATCGCCGTCAGAGCGACGGCCCACTTGCATGCTTGCGTAGCCACTGAGACGCCGGCAGATGCTTTCGGATTCCAATATCTGGCCAAATAGATTCATCTTGATGTAGCTCATCAATACGCACTGCGCTCGGCACCCATCCAGCCGCCTTCGCCGACTTCCTCAGCTCGAGGAACGTGATTGATGCACCGGGCTGAAACCGCGCGCAACCACGCCAATCGGCGTTCTCCGCGAGCGGACTTTGCTGCAGACGCATCAAAATGGCGGTCGTGAATCTGCTGAATAGCTCGAACATGGTAGGACTCGCGTAACCACCACTACCATCTATCAAAGGCAGAAGCAGGCTTTGCGGGGAAAGATCCGAATTCTGGCTGTGCCTGAACTTGGCATATCGGCGGAAATAGGCAGCGAACTCAGAAGCCAGCGGATAGCGCAGGCGAGGGTAGTGAGGACTCTCAAACCAGACCGGTGAGGTTTGCCCTGTGCTTGCCTTTGGGGAGCCGGCCTCGTCGGCTTTGAAGCTTGAAAACCGCAATTTAAGGGCCGATGTTGACCCCAGCGCACGCAGTGGAACGTCAGAGTAGATGGCCACGGCCGCGACGAGGAGCCATGGCTGCCACTGATTATCGTTCTGGGCCAATGACGTGGCTGTAGACATCAGATCAGCCAGTTGTGCCGGTGTGAAAGTCGGCCGGGCTATCCCTTGGCGAACCTCGAAATCTCTAGGCTTTAGGGCACCGAACGGATTAATTAGAGTTGTAATTCGCAGGGCGCATAGGTAGTCGAAAAAATCCCTCCCACCGTGCAGGAAGATACTGCGGTGCTGGTCAGTTCCGAGTGCGAAAGTCGACGCGGAATTGTCCGCCAGCTGCTTTCTGACTATCGGACGCCAATTGCCATTAATTGGCTTAACAGCGAATTCCGTCTTGGTCTTCAGCAGGTAACGCGTTCCGCCAGTCCTCGAAATCCATGACATAGGTAGGCGCATGACGAAGTGCATGAACTCCCTAGCATCCGTTTCTCGCCATTCTTGTATCGGCTTGTGCCGAACAGACCAGCTCCAATGCATCATCGTTTCGAGCACTGGACACATGATCTTGTAGTGCCTGGGGGTGAATTCCGGCCGTTGGCACTGCTTGGCCAGAAAGTCGATGCCGAGGCGCCAGGCTTGGAATGCTTCCAGTGCGGGGTCTAGGGTACCGAGCCGTACGCGGACGTCGTTATTGATTGGACGCTCCAGGCCTTGGTGGTCGGTTAGGAGCACAATGGGCGGAAACAACGGATACGGCACGAAGGAATCCGTGGGGTCGGCTGGCTCTGGCGATTCGCACGGCTGGCTCGACGCAGGCTTAGGACGTGGTTTGCGCGCTGGGTTCTTAATCGATGTCCGCGCTGACTTCATCATGGCGCAAAGCTCCTCATCCGTCGGTTGAGCGTCTGTTGAAGGACAGCCCTAATCGTGGCGGTGGCCGTAAACACGCTGCGGCCACTAGGCACGCAACGTGGTCGGGTCACCGGCTGCGGCTGCCTGCAAGCGATCTAATCTGGCAGCCTGGCCCAAGCTGCAGGGACGCCAGCACTCGGCCGTGGAGTGCCTGCGCATGGATGTAAATTGTAGACGCCGAGGGATGCTGGCGAATGCGGAATCACATTTAGGCCGCTGAGGCACAGGGATCAATTGTGGTTAGGCTTGGGGCTGACTTGAGTGCAGGTGCCGATTGTCGAGCAAACCACCGGTATGACAGTAGAAGACTAAACTCTGCCAATCGTCGGCGCAGTTCAGTGAAGCTTCAGTTTCAACCGTAGATCGAGAGCGTTGACTGAACTAGAGGATAGAATTTCGGATGGGATCTCTAGCTGCTGGATTATGGTTTTCAAACCGGGCGATCAGGGGTGGTGGGGCCGGTGAAGCTGAGGAGGTACTGGAGAGATGGAACGTAACGGGTTGATTCGATGGGTGTATGGTCAATTCAAGCAAAGTCTGGTTTTCGGGGGCTGGTGACAGAGGGTTGGCATTAAGTTCAACAAATGATTTAACATAATATACATTATGCGTACTGCCGTATCGTCCGCTCAAGACTACGCCAGGCCAGATTTCAACCCTGAGCCCCCCGTGCTTTCCCACCACGAATCGCTTTGCGGCATACTCACAAGCTTTGTACCGCTTGCACGCACTTCAAGGGACGACATGGTAAGAACATTTGAACCGCAAGACATGGAACGCGTCCTCGACATCTGGTTACGCGCTTCGATCAAGGCCCATGACTTTATCGACGCGTCGTATTGGCAATCCAATGTCGTGGCAATGCGCGAACTCTACATCCCTGCATCACAGACAATTGTCATCGAAGACCAATCCGCCGTTCAGGGATTTTGCTCGTTGCTGGGCAACCAACTGGCGGCACTGTTCGTGGACCCTGACCAGCAAGGCCGTGGGCTGGGTCGTCAATTGCTCGAGCACGTCAAATCGTTGCGCACCGAATTGAGCCTGGCGGTTTACAAGGAGAATTCACGCAGCATCGCTTTTTACCAGTCCCAGGGTTTTACAGTGATCAAGGAGCAGATCGACCCGCAGACTGGCCATGCCGAGTACCTGATGAGCTACAAGAGCCACCTTTAAACGTCTGGACGCCACATTCGTCCGTTGGACCCCTCAACCTTCGAGGTTTTTGCATGAAGCAATGTTTCGCCGTTCTAAGCAGCCTGTTACTGATTGCCGGTTGCGATGTTTCATTCAACACAAACGCCAGCGGTACACAGGCGTCCGCAGTCGTAGTATCCGATCCAGGCTCTGCGCAACAGCAACGCCTGGTGGTCGATACCGCTGTGCAGTTCCTGATGTTGCTCGATGCCGGAAGAACCGACATGACCTGGGCCACAGCGGGCTCCGCGCTCAAGGCAACCACGACCGAGTCGAACTGGGTAAAAGGCATCGGGACGTTGCGCATGGGCCTGGGCGAGCTGAAGCAACGTGATCGAGCACAGATCACCTTCACCAAACAGCTGCCTGATGCGCCGCCTGGGCATTACGCTGCAGTTCAGACCCAATCGGCCTTTTCGAATCTCACCGTCACCGAGGCTGTGCTGCTGGCTGAAGAAAACGAACAGTGGCGCGTTGTCGGCTACAACCTCAGTAAAACCGTCGAAGTTGCTGCAAAAATGCGGCTCTTCTAGTT
>OLII01000041.1_pt1 | contig 40736 bp, 55 predicted proteins | sample 1609481 | NCBI WGS metagenome assembly OLII01 (sample SAMN05416859, study PRJEB24817) | seawater metagenome | isolation source: Sea water | place: Canada:Atlantic | collected 2013-11 | reverse complement strand
CCCCGAGTCCTACGTAGTAGATGACTCATTACCCTGTTCCGAATGTGGAGAATAACCATGGATAGCCTAAAAGACCGTAAAGAAGCGTTATGGTGGAGAACAATCTCCGCCCACGTCCAATGTGTGAGTGCGTCCAACAACATGTATGCCTTATTAACCCATAGCTCCGCCCACCTACTCGTTTCTAATTGCGCAGTTGCCTTGGAGTTCGTAAAGTTCACAGTTGAGCAGTACCCAGACTACACATTGCAACTCAATTCATATCGCGTGAGCATAAACAACATGCGCGACTCAGCCTATACTATAATTAACCGATTGGAGGCGTAACAAATAACGCGGGAGATACTCCCCCCTAGAGGGTGAGGGGGGAGTACCGCCCTTTGGCTAACTAACTAAGGAGAAGTAGAATGAATATCATCATGTACCGAGATATACCCGAAGATGCTATCGTCTCATTTAGAGATGGATACCAATTCCTAAGTAACATGTTCTCATGCCCTATTATGGTGGGGGATATAGAGCTTGGCACCGTAGAGCATGCGTATGTAGCCCATAAAGTAACGGAGGACATGCGTCCCCGCGTTGCATTAGAGCTACAGACTATGACCCCAGGACAGGCTAAGCGACACGGGCGTAAGATTCCTCTCCGCCCCGATTGGCATAAGGTGAAGTTCGATGTAATGCTCGAACTTCTCCGCCAAAAGTTCGTGGCTACAAGCTCCTTCGGCGATGCCTTGCTGAAGACCGGAGACCGTATGATTATCGAAGGCAATACGTGGGGAGACAGAACGTGGGGTATGACTGACTATAACTCCATAGGCTTCTCTGGACATAATAAACTAGGCGAGTTGCTTATGCAACGCCGTAATGAACTCAAGGAGATAGTGTAATGACCCCAGCACAAGAAAACACCTTACTCATGATGGTTAACGAGCATGCGACTAGAGCCTCAGAGCTTCATGTAGCGCAAGCCCACCACCCATCAGTCCCATCCATCGTCAACGCGATGAATGCCTATTCCATGGTAGACGCTATGTCAGACGTCATGGAGATATTAACCGACATCCCCGCTCACGAACAAATTGCCATAAACAATAAAGAATGGGTAGTCCGCAACCTATTGAAGCTGGAGGACGCCCTTACCGACCTCGGCATCACATAAACGCTAGCCCCACACCCCCCTGTTCCCCTTGCGGGGGGTGTGTCCCTTCACTGATAACCAACAACTGGAGAATATCATGGTAAGTAAACTATTAAATTGGTACCAAATCATGAACATGAGTGTGGTGGAGCTTGAGGAGCGTCTCGACATCGAGGTAGCCCTTCAGGAAGACCCATACCTTCACCCATTCAATAAAGCCCTGTATGGCGTCAACATCATGCGGATAGACACCGCCTTGATGAACTTGAAGCGGCAAGAGCATCAGGGAATAGTAGTTTAACGCCTATGGTTCCATGCCCCCGACGTTGCGTGGGGCATGGCGCCTCGGCATAACACAAGGAGAAAGACAATGTTCACCATAGTAGGATATTGGCTGTTTGCATTCTTGATTACATCAGGATTCGTTGCATTGGCCTTTATCGCAAAGCTGTTACACAACCCTAAGCCTGAATTGCTTACCCCAGAAATTGAGATTTGGGACGTAATCCACAGGGAATGGGTTAGGCCACAAGACCTACCCAAAGCCATACGTAAAGTTAAGCTCGATGAACTCGATGCCATGCTAAACGTCGTAGATGAGGTAGATGATATTGGTACAGTGTTATTCAAACAACTTGATATAGAAAAGGAGCGTTTATGTCAGCCATCAGAAATCCACTCGCTAAATTAGTCAACATAGTAGAACCAAGCAAATCATGGCCATACCCAACCGACGTCTACTTAATAGCAGACGCCGTATTTACTGAATCAGCAAACATTATAGAGTGTGTCGGCCGTGGGCATGATGAACTCTCAGCAATGTGCTTAGACTTAGGAGAAACATATGTTCAGCCCAGAATATAATGGTAACGTCGCGCAAATGAATTGGGATGAGTTACCCGTACCGTGCTTCTGTCGTGTAGACAATGGGGGTTTAGTGTTCATACGCACTGCCTGTGGACAAATCCCCGTCTGCATTACTGTACATCAACCTGATGAGGGACTAGTGTATGCGGAAAAGTATCCTGACCGTTGGTCAGTGCTACACGTTGACCAAGAGCTAAAGCTCTCTACTGCCGGCAAAACAGTAGCGCCCCCATCCCCCGTTGGTGTACCACCTACATCAGCCCCATCAACAACTTGGTAAAGGAGATTAACCATGGAACTATCACTATCTGTATCGGGAGAACAAAACTACATCTCCTACAAAGACATCCCTGTAGGGGCTATCTGTCGTGTGTGCTCAGGCTCACTTCGCTTCGTTAAGCTAACGGAAGATGAAGGATTCTGCCTCACCACAGGGTCAAAAACCACATTCAATGACTATGTACACCACAATCCTAATTCGTGGGAAGTATTAGATATTCCCCACGTACAAGGAGATGCCACAATCTCTACAAAAAAGTACGATGACAAAGCGTCAAAAGAACCATCCTCAAAATGGTAATAATGTTGGAACTTAGCGACCCCCGCCGACTCTGCGAGCGGGGGTCACACGCCCCCAACAAAGAAAGTTTAATAAATTAACTAAAAGAAATTAACAAAGGAGCACAACATGTCACAAGCAAAAAAAGCAAAATCCGTCCAACGCGATGAAGAAACAACTCCCGAAGCAACTGATGCAACCGTCCCCGACTACTCAGGGTCGCCGGAAGAATTCAAAGTTCGTGGTTTAGTCCACCAGAAGGAGTCCATGCCACGCGGTCAATACTCAAGCACGTTCTTGAACAATATCCTGTTCGAGGGCAAGACTGACCAAGGTATGGAATACCAAAAGCGAGGTTCATTGATTGTTCAGTGGCCTACTGAGAACTTCACAGCCCGTGTAGTACTTGACGAAATGTTCACCAAATTCCGTAACGAAGCCGGTGAAGCAGTCCCAGTGGAAATGGTACTGGAAAAGCAAGTAGTAGAGCGCGGTGAGAAGGTATACACGAACTTTAACGTCAAGTCCGTTGAGTTCGAAACAACTGACGCGGTGAATGCCATCGACGTCACCCGCATCGGCATGTCTAACATCCGATAACAAGCATTAAGCGGGGGGACGACTGGTTCCCCCCGCAACTTAACTAAAAGGAGCACCATCATGAGCGACAAAACCCCACCACCTATCCCCGAAGCTGACGTCCAACCCGAGCTAGAACTCGAAGACGCCCCCGCCGAAGACACATCACTTGAGGCACTCACTGACCCTCCAGAAAATCTCTTGGATTTTCCGGGAGGCGAAGGTCAAGCTGATGCAGGTCAAGCTGGCGAAGCTACTCCCGTCGAAAAAATGATGTCCGATGAAGACATCGACGAAATGTTATTCGAAATGTTCGGTGAAGCCGCACTTCAAGCTGATAAAGAATTGCTTGATGAAGCCGGTGAAGTAAGCAACATTCAGTTATTTGGGCCCAACAACATGACTATGGAAGTTCCGATAGCTTTCATGGCTTTACATAAAGAAAGCGGACTTGTCGTTAAAACCAAACGACTTGACGCTCTATTCAGCGTAATAGAGGAGCACGAACACACTTTATCAGATGTTATGGTCTTCCTCGTACACGCTTCAACCCAAGTCATCAAAGGTGAGTTCATTGGTACGGAAGGGATTTTCGACCCCATCCGTATTGATACCTGGCCTTCTGACGAAGTTGAACAGGATGAAACTGCACAGCAAGACGACACCGTAGAGGAGGAAGCTACCGCGGAAGTCGTTGCAGAAGCACCTGTGGAATAGTTGCTTAGCAAAGCAACCCTCAGTTGAATTAAAGAAAAGGAAAAAAAATGTCCTACAGATACATTGGCGACATAAAGTTTGAAATGAGCAACGATAGCGGAGAAGGTAAATGTAGAATATTCTACAACGCCGACTCCGATAAGTATTCTGGCTCATACTCAATAAACACTGCCCTCACTAAAACATACGCCCCCTCTAACATGTGGGTAGAATGTGCAGATTGGGCTGAAATAGAACGCCGTTACCAAGAGAATGGCTCCAAAAAATCAGGTACGCATTGTCGCTGGGAAGTGGAGATGACTCCCTCCAACGGCATGCAGACAAAAACAAAGGAAACAGATATGTCCCGTAAAAATTACCATGAAGTTACTCCAGAAAACCGTCTTGATGCAATGAAAGAATTGCTGAAACGTGGTCGCATCTTCGTTGATGGCGACGACACTACCCGTGAGAACGCTACTTACGCTACGTTGTACGCTCTCTTAGAAGTTGATATGGTCAACGAACGCAACGGTTGGTTCTCATTATCCTCGCGTGGTCAACAATACGCCGAGCAAACTGGTCTTATCCAGTTCTCTGACTTCACAGAGCTTAAACTTGAGGCGTAGACTATGTCTAGCCCTCATGATTACCCTGACCAATGGACAAGATTTGGTACTGTAAGATTTTGTTCAGGAGAAGGTTGTGCTATTTGGTATCACCAGGATACCAACGGGTTCAGCTTCTCCAACCAATGTTATGAATACTCTACATCATATGAATATGGTGAGATGCTTTATGACGACAAAGCGTATTCCCAACTCGAAGAATTTGCTAACAAGCTTGTAAAACACTATGACCAATGTTGCTATGAAATCGAAGAAGAAGAAACGTTTGTCCCCCAACCTCAACTACCTCCTAAGGAGAACGAAATGTCCCGTAAAAATTACCACGCAGTTACCCCTGAAAATCGTCTTATCGCCTTCCGCGCTTTGCTTGAAAAAGGTCAAATCGCAATCGACGAAGACAGCCAATCCCGTGAAGAAGCATTGTACGCTACTTTAGCTGACCTGTGCGACGATGGTTTGGTGTCTAAAGACGGCAAATGGTTCCGCTTGAACAGCCAAGGTCAACAAGTTGCTGAACGTACTGGTCTTATCCAGTTCGCTTCAGAAAACCCAGTTGATGTAGAGCCTAAAAAAGTAGGCTAAGTTTTGCGAGAGTTTGGTCCCCCTTTCTCTCGTAACGGCTCTGGCGCTCACCCCCATGATTGAGCGTCAGGGCCACCATGAAAGGCTCTATGACATCATTACCGTTAGAGAGATATCAACTTAGACACTCCCCTCGTAACGCTAGGTGGAGCGTCTTCAAGTTCACAAAAGGCATTGGTTTCCGTAAGGAAGCTGAACTTGCCTTCATATTAACCAAAAGAACTCAATTCAAATCCAAAACAGATAAGCCTATAATCGAGTCACTCGGTATCGTCGGCTTCTCCAGTGAATTTGGATGTGCCCACTGGATGGCAAGCCATTTAAAGCTTGAGCTATTCAGAGGCCATGAAATAGTCCTATCAGATGACACTTACACATGGGGAGCTGACGGCGGAAGTGTTACTTTCGCTGACTTATGCATATTGGAACCAGATGGTGCGATATACAACCTAATACCAAAGGAGTACATCGGTGAAGAGGAATAAAGGCTCGGGAGGGTTTCGTTTGCCCTCAGACGAAAGTTTACAGAAAGAAGGCATACGTCTGTCTAAAACGACGCAAAAACGTATAGAGTTGATAAAATACCTTCGCCCCCAACAGGTTAAAATATTCAAAGAAGACCTTGATAGACTACGTGCTATAGGGGCGGGAGAGTGGATGGACGGTTTCTACCGCGTCCTCTCTCTCGCTCGACATTGTTGGTTGTTAGATACCGACCTGGCAAAGCTAATCAAGCTTGGAAACGGAAACGCCCGTGAAGGGCTTGTCTATGCCATTAAAGTGGCTGAAAAGGAACAAAATGCCCAGAATAAATGAACACTTAATGCTGAAGCTGATGTCCCGCTTACGTAATCTAACCAAACATGAATGGGAAGGCGCTGAAAAAACACTCCCCTCAGACCGCCAAGCATGCTTCTGGGACCAAAACGTATGGGGTGAACAACACGAATGTGGAACCTTTGCTTGCGCCGCAGGATGGACAATCATTGAAAACGCACTAGATGAAGGCCATACTTTTGAGGTGGCTAAAGAAATAATGTCTAGGGCCGACTACTCGTGTGACGCCCGTCACCTACTAAAAATGTCCCAAGAAAACGCCAATCGCTTTTTCCACCACAGCAACACTATGGACAAACTAACCGAATACTCTGAATTGCTACTCGATGGAAAAGACATACCCATCACTGCCAATTCTTACTAAAGGAAACCCCCATGAAATCAAAATTTATTGATGTAGATGAAGTAATCACCTCTGAGTTCTATGGCGATACCCCCGCCGGCACTCATTTCTGCTTCATCCACGACGAAACAAACAAAGTATTTGAGCACGTAGTGTATAAGTCCCAAGGCGGAAGCCGAGTGACCCACTACCATACAGACTCTAAAGGTAAGCTCCACAACGACGATAAGGAATCACCTATCCGCCGTTGTACCCCCGTAGGATTTGAAGACGGGACACTAATCTTCGAACATTGACATAAACCCCCCTTAATCCTATTGACTAGACCCTCAATATGGGGTACAATACGTACCTCTGGAGAATAGATAATGAGAGATAAAGCACTAGCATTGGCGGCTAAGGGACATTATGTCTTTCCTATTAAGTCCCTATCCAAACAACCGGCCATTACAGGCTGGCAGTCCAAGGCCACCACAGACCCTGATACTATCGCTAAATGGTGGTCGGGACAAGGTTACGACCGTAATATTGGTATAGCGACTGAACCATCAGGCCTTTGTGTCATTGACATTGATACCAAAGGTAAAAACGGTAAAGAAAATTATCAAAAATTAACAGATAAGCACGGGTATAACGACACATTCACTGTCGAGACTCCATCAGGAGGCGCCCATCTTTACTACTCCACAGATTCTAATTCCCTTCGCTCCACTGTGAGTAAACTCGCAGAAGGAGTAGACACCCGAGCTATGGGAGGCTACGTTGTAGCCCCTGGCTCCCTCATCCCTGAAGGCAGTTACCGCGAGGTAATTGACCTTCCCATCGCCCCTACCCCTTCCTGGGTAATACCCCTCCTCCACAAACAGAAGAAACTCAAAGAGTTGGACGAATCTCTTGCGGTTACGCTTGACCAAAAGATTGATTGTCTTTCTGCTGTGGAATACCTCCACGGGGTAGCTCCAGCCCAGCAGGGGGAAGGTGGCGACCACCACACGTATGGCATATGTTGTGAACTCCACGACATGGGCATCTCAATAAGCAAAGGGGTAGAGCTACTCGCTGAACACTGGAATGACCGGTGTGAACCCTCTTGGTCAATCGAAGAGCTTCATGTAAAAATGAGCAATGCTTACGACTTTGCCCAAAGCTCCCCCGGATGCAAGTCTATACGCTTTCAAGCTGTAAACACCTCCCCTAAGATAGTCCACTGCGTAGCCGACATGGAGTTAGATATACCTCCTCGTGACTGGCTCATAGAAGGACGACTCATTTCAGGCTACGTAACAGTCACTGTAGCCCCTGGAGGAGTGGGGAAGAGCATGTTTACCATGCTGGAGGCCGTCTCTATAGCCACAGGGCTCCCCCTGACGGGCACAACTCCTAAAAAGAAGGGCGCAGTACTCATATACAACACTGAAGACCCTCAGGACGAGATAGAGCGCCGTCTTGCCGCAATATGCATAGCCTACAAAATAGACCCAAAGACTCTTGATAATGTGTTTTACGCCTCTGGGGTAGAAAGCCCCCTTCGGTTCGCTATATCTGATAGACATGGAGTAACAGCAACCAAAGACCGAGAGGTGCTTAAACAGATTATTGAAGAACATAAAATCATCTTGACCATTTTCGACCCGTTCGTACGTACTCACAGTGTAGATGAGAACAGCAACGTAGACATTGACCTGGTTGTCCAGCAGATGTCCACACTCGCTATTGAGACGGGAAGTGCTATTTCCGTCGTCCATCACATGAGCAAACAAAATAAGACGCCCGCTTTTGGTCAAGCTGAAACCGCTAGGGGCGCTTCAGCCCTTAGTAGCGCCGCCCGTGTTGTTACCACTGTATTGACTCCTACTATCGAAGAAATAGAAGAGCTGGGCATAGACCCGCTATCTTCCCGAAAATATATTCGCGTGGACAATGCAAAAGGAAACATGACAGCACCAAACGTAGAAGCCCTATGGTTCACAAAAGAATCCGTAGAGCTTCCTAACGGAGATGACGTGGGGGTACTCAAGCTTTATGACGATAAACGTATAAATAAGAGCGTAGTACTCCCCTTCATCGACACAACCTCAATGCACGTACTTGAATTGGTAGCCCCCTTCCTTGGACTGGGGGAAATAGCCACTGACGACATCGTGATAGAGCTAGCGGAATTAGTCCCCGAACACTTCAAGGGAATGGGCTTAAACGCCCGTAAGGCTAAATTTCTGAAGCTATTCAGCGGAGGGGTAGGGAATGACACCTACCGCATCATCGCTGAAGACAAAGTAACCAAAATAGAAGGAGTACTCCCTTGGTAAGATGCATCCACTGCAATGAAACTGGAATTGTACTAGAGCTCCCCGCGATAGAACAGTGGAGTTTTACAATAGACCCAGATAAAGAGGGCATAGTCCCTTTGACTTTAGAAAATACCTGTGAGGCAGAAGAATGGAGCTTTGCCAGTCTAATTTACTGTCACAGTTGCGGAGACTTAGCCACAGTAATGGAACATTTAGAACACATCAAAAAGGAATCTGAATAATGGAAGTAAACGTACATTTGACAGGGGAAGAAGCTATTGCTTACCTTTTGTCGCGGGAGACCCCCGAAGCAAAAACCCCTGCTAAGAAACCTGCCCCCGCTAAAAAGAAAGCGAAAGTAGTAAAGGAAACTATCCCGTGGTCCGTAGTTGCCAATGCTCTTTCTGAGTTACTCAAAGCGATGGGTGGTGGCGCTGAAAACGTCAAAGCAATACAGGACTTATTTAAATCGGAGCTGGGTATGGACGCGGAAGACATCCGTACCCCTAAAGTAGAAATGCACGAAGAAATGTTACGTGTAATAACGGAGAATATGCCGGATGAGTAATGTACGATACGACACAATCGAAAGAGGCCAAGTATTTACAGGGGGCCAAGACAATACCCTGTTCATGAAAACCCACGATGACCGTGCGACCGTCATCCGACAAGTCAGGCCAGATATGCCCACGGGGCACACTGAGCGATGGTCCTCAGACGCACGAGTAGTCCCGCAAGCGGTTTTCATAGAATCCACCCCTATGATTAAAGTTGAAGAGAAAGAGGTGTCCCGTGAATGGTAGCCCCGACAACCTCCCGATGATAGGCGTCAAAGTACCCAATTACTACTTTGCGGATACAACAGAGTTCATGCAAATAGACATAGGTCATACCTTCACATGTAATGACCACGATACTCTGTATTTAAAGACAGAAGACCATAAGTCGGTAGCCATTGCCTCAGCCCCAAATGCATCTTGGAAGCCGGGGACAATAATGCCCTTCGACAAAATGTACCCAGTAGCCCCTGCTCACACGGTAGTGACATGGGCTCCTGAGGAACCTAAAAAGGAACAGAAAGTAAATGACAGAACTTGGTAATGAAGAAGAAACTCATTCAAGTCTAGGGCCCTCCGCCGCACATAGGTGGATGGAGTGCCCAGGTTCCGTCACGTTATCAGAAGGAATCCCGAATACGACATCAGAACACGCAGAAGAAGGAACCAGAGCCCATGAACTGGGCGAATACATACTTCATAACAGAGATGAAAAAATTGAGATAGAAGCCGACGCAGAGATGCTCACCTATGTGAGAGAATACACTAATTTTGTGTTGGGAGAGCTTAATCGCTGTCAAACTAAGCAAGCAGGGGCCATCCCCCTTCAAATTGAAGAGGTAGTAACCCTGTTCGACATAGACGAAAGGTTATTCGGTACGGTAGACGCTATGTTCTACTCCGCCCAAGAAGGAACCCTCTATGTCTTCGATTTAAAATACGGGAAAGGTATTGAAGTTGACGTAGATAACAACGCTCAACTGATGTACTACGCCCTTGCAGGGTGGTCAACCTGCTTCGCAAATAAAGTAGTACTGACCATCGTTCAACCTCGAATAGAGGGTGTACCCGCAGTCAAACGGGTGTCCTACTCTACCGAGGACATGAATCTCTTCGCTGAAAGGCTAAAAAGAGCCATATACCGCGTAGACAATGAACCAACAACGTATAACCCAGGACCTAAGCAGTGCCAATGGTGCCTAGCAAGTGCCATATGCCCCGCTATGCTAAGTAAATTCACAGATGTAACTACTGTACAGCCCGAAGGGGAGCTATCCAAAACCGGATTGCCCTCTATTAAGGAAATGACTCCAGAACGATTAGGGGACATATACAGCAACGCATCTATGCTACGAAAATGGTTAGACGACGTAGGCAAACGTTGTGCTGACCTTAAAAAAGACGGGGTTGACGTGCCGAATACCAAGATGGTTCGGCAACGTAAAAACCGCGTCATCAAAGACCCTAAGGCCGCTAAGGCTTTACTTATCAAGAAAGGATACAGAGTACGTGACATAGAAAAGACAACAATGATTTCCCCCACCCAACTTGAGGCACTGGGGGTACCCGACAAAGTAATGTCTCAAATAGTATTTTCGCCTAAAGGCAAGCTTGTCTTGGCGCCCATATCAGATAAACGAAAAGAAGTAGTTCAATTAGAATTTGAACCCTCAAAGGAGAATGACTAATGGCAGACCAAATTGTAAGCCCCGTCGGAAAAGTATTATGGTCCGACCTCACTCAAACTGACGCGTATGGTAAGTACACACTCAAAGTAGGCTTCGGCCCCGATGTAGACTTGAGTGTCATCGAAGAACAAATCGCCCTAGCGGTCGATGAGAAGTTCGGTGGTAAAGTTACCCCTAAAATGCGTATGCCAATCGTTGACGGAAACACTGAAGTTGACGACGACGGTAAAGTGTACGAAACCTCCAAGGATATGCGTATTGTCCGCTTTAAAACAAAGCGTAAACCTCAATGCGTAGGCCCCAAAGGTCCAGAAGACATCATCGACGCAGAAGACATATACTCTGGATGCTATGTGAAAGTCATGTGTGAATTCTTCCCATATGACAATGTTGGTAAAGGAGTCTCTGCCCAGTTAGACGCAGTGCAACTCTACAAGCACGGCCCCGCCCTCACAGGTGGCAGTGGCAAGAAAATTCCACTCAAAGACGCCTTTGCTGAAGTGCCAGAGTCGGATGACGATGACCCTTGGAAGTAATAGACGTTGACTTCGAGATATTCTCGGAAGTTGACGTCACTAAGGTTGGATTACATAACTATGTGACCCATCCCTCCACAGATATTATCTGCATGGCCTTTAGTCAGGGTCATGGTGTAACTAAACTGTGGAGACCGGGCCGGGAGCTACCAAAGTTCCCGGCCCAATACGTCCTGAGAGCCCACAACGCTCCATTCGAGAAAGCAGTCATTGAGTTCATCGGTGTGCCAAAATACGGTATGCACATGCCTCAAAAGAAATATGACTGCACGGCCGCAAGGGCCGCATACATGACTTACCCTCGGTCTTTAGAGAACGTATCTAAGGCCCTACGGCTCCCTCTCCTGAAAGATAAAGAAGGTAGGGGGGCTATGCTCCAAGTTACTAAGCCACGGACTCCATCTAAGAATAATCCACATACCACATGGTTTCATGACAAAGAGCGAATGAACAAAGTATATCGGTACTGCATCCAAGACGTAGATGTAGAGCACCACGTCCATGAGGCCGTAATCAACCTCCCGCCCTTTGAGGAGAAAGTATTCGCCCTAGACATGGAAATTAACCAACGTGGGGTCTATGTAGACGAAGATTTGGTAGATGCCGCTATAAGTATTGCAGAGCAAAACACAGAAGAGCTCAATAACTCGATGTTCTGGGTCACTGGATGCCGTGTGAGCGCCACAACGAAGACTAAGCAGATAAAGACCTACCTAAACGACGTATGTGGCTTAAATCTGCCCTCAATAACCAAAGATATAGTCCGTGACCTACTAGAAGGCGACGCTATCCCTGATAGAGCTCGCCGTATACTAGAGCTTCGCCAAAAAGGAAGCAAGACATCCGTAGCAAAGTTCTATAAAATTAAGGCATGGATGACCTTAGACAAACGGATAAGGCACCTATTCATGTACTGCGGGGCATCAACAGCCCGGTGGACAGGGAAAGGCCCTCAACTGCACAACCTGCCTAGAGGGCTCGATATAGATAAAGAAAAAGCTATCGCGCTAATCAAACGTAGAAAGCTGGTGTTATTACAAGAGGAATATGCCGACCCAATGGCTATACTCTCCTCGTGCATACGTGAGACGTTCATGGCCGCACCTGGATACACCTTGATAGCAGGGGATTTTTCATCTATTGAAGTACGCGTCTTAGCATGGCTAGCTGGCCAACAAGACTTAATCGACATGCTGGACGCGGGGGAAGACCCATACATTGATATGGCCTCTGCTATCTATAAAGTAGAGAAGACCGATGTAGACTCCAACCAACGTCTTATCGGTAAAATAGCCGTTTTAGGACTAGGGTACGGTATGGGCTGGAAGACTTTCCAAGCTCAATGCGGAACCTACGGCGTCCAAATCACAGAAAAGTTCGCTAAATTGGTCGTTAAGACCTATAGAGCAAAGTATACTAAGATTGTCCAGTTTTGGAAAACAATCGAAGAAACGATGCTCACTGCACTTACCTGTGGTGAAGAACGAAACGGAAAACTACTCGTCACTAAGCACGAGAGGAACCTAAAGTTCCACCTACCCAGTGGGCGAGACCTATGGTACATAGACGTGGGAACGGGACAAAACCGTTGGCATGAGACATGCCTCACCCACATGACTGTAGACGCTACAACCAAACAATGGGTACGGAGAGAGACCTACGGCGGTATGCTGACAGAGAACATTGTCCAAGCTATCGCCCGTGACCTACTGGCTGAAGCTATGCTACGTGTAGATGAGTTCTTTAACATCGTAATCCACGTACATGATGAAGCTGTAATAGAAATACCGCTCACAGACGCTAAGTCTGCGATGCCTAAATTCAAACAACTTATGCAAGTTGTCCCTGGCTGGGCGAAAGGATGCCCTATCGCTGTTAAACTATGGAGCCAAAAGCGCTTCATGAAAGACTAAGGAGAATGACCAATGACTAGAGATGACCTAAGCACCCGATGCGTATACGACGAAGACGAAGTGGAAGAAGTAATGTCTGACTATGAAGAGCGCATCGATGAACTCGAACAAGAAGTAGGTTATGAACAAGAACGTGCATCTGACTATGAATACCGAAATGATTGCCTCGAAAGCGACATAGAAGAACTCCGTGAAGAGCTAGGAGCACTAAAAGAAAAACATGAGTGGTAAGCTATGGCGCACTTAATACATCCAGCTTACCATAAATAGAAAGGGCGTTATGAATAACAAACCAAGTACATCAACTGTAGTTTGGGTCATTTTCTTGTTAATTTTCTCAGTGGCACTGTTGCTAGATGCGCCTAGACACAGAGAGCAGAAACGCGAAGATAGAATCAAAACGCTTGAGCTAGTTGTTGATATAGGAAGGAGTTTTGCTGGGACGCTTACGGAGCCGACAGAAGATTAGGTTGACCCGACTTCTTAGCACCCAAACGTACTGCCCGATACGCTGTCCATGCCAATGGTCGATTCATACCAGAAGCAATACAGACTTCACGGAAAATCTGGTCTATACGTTTACGAGCCGTTTGGGGGAGAACTCCTTCCCTCATCAACTGATATAGCGCATCATGATATAGCGATGCTGACATCACACTCGTAATATCTGGCATGATGCTAGACGCTCCATCCCACGCATATCCTTTTGCAATGGTCAGCACATTATTTGATATCTTTAGAAAAGGACCTTCATGCGTGACGCCCTGGAAGTCTAGCCCCTGGAGAACAAATCTCTTCTTAACATGCGTTATCCACTTCCACTTACGACGTTTCTTGTAGTAAATCATGTTCTTGAATCCCATCTAGCTCTGCTATCGGTTCGTATATCAACGTGAATAAATCCGTCATAGATGCCTATACCACCCTTGTAAAAAAGACCTACACGCCCTGCTAGCTCCGCAAACTCTTTTGAGGTAATGTGGGGTGGGGTGAGAACATCTGCCGCTATGCCCTCTCGGTGCTTACTGCGCGGTAGCCCGCCTACAGCCTTGTTATGGACGTTGCACCGATAACCACTTGTGATGGTTAACGGCACACTCCCAACCTCAAGCCGTAAAAGCTCTAGGGCCCGTACTAATCTACGGCTGATGGGTGAACTGTGCCCACAGCAGGTCTCACCCTTACAGGCGAATTCACCAAAAGAAAAGTTTGCAGTCATGTCACCCATCACTTCACCCCTATAATTACGAGGGCAAGCCCTGAAGCTAACACCGTAGCGAGGATAACGCCCGCACCTCCGTATACTAATTTCTGTATGGGAGTAAACTCGTGCCGATGAACCATGTTTTCTTTATGGTCAGCTTGGTTGCGGAGGACTTCTTTCAGTAAATCCTCAATATGTTGGTCACGCAGTACAGATTCCATATGCTCCTTAGCTTGAGTGTCTTCTAAGGTCTTGACTCGTGTAGTTAATGCTTCTAAAGGCATGATGCCCCTTTCTAGGGTTTACTTGCAATAAACTCAGCGACCACAGCTTTCCAACTCGCTGTACACGCTTCTATGTTAATCTTAGCGTCAACTTGAATTTTAACATTGTCTGGAAGAACAATTTCCGATTCAGCTAGTAATGCTTCACCATCATTTTGCCTCTCGATGTCTTTCATCACGAGGTCACATGCTCGTCTATGTTGTGTGAACTTGTTGTATAACTCTGTGCGTATTGCCATTGTGCTTCTCCTTACGTTGAGTAGTGTACTTTCATTTTATTGTAATCATAATTTGCTTCGGTACGTCCATCTCTATCATCCTCAAATACTGCCATGCCAAAACCGAAAGTGGATGCATTGCATATCTCTGCGGTAATCGTGGAGCCATTAATCAAACCCCATAAGTCCGAACTGCTTCCTCGCGTTACCACTGTTTCCGACTTAGGTAGTATAGAGGAAGTATTAGCTTTATTGGTTCCTGCTACCGAACCTGCCACCACCAATCTCTCCACAGATTCATATAGGTCATCGGAATCAATACACCAGCGGATATGCTCAACCTCAACACCTAGAATTGTTGCCCCTGAAGGGATAGCAAACCCATACCCCATTGTGATGAGTGTGCGGGATGCCTCTTCATCGTCAACATCCACACTAGCGTAATTTGTATCATCGGCATACACATTGGTGGGTAGGAGCCAATCCTCATCTCCACCTGATTCGTCGTAAGAAGTGGGGAATAGCCAACCCGTATCGGTAGGACCACTAGGGGCAGAAGCAAATCTAAATGGGTTAATTAAAATAGCCATTATGCAGTCCGATATCCAATGAGGGTTACTTTCAATCCTTTAGGTGCAGTACCAGTGGCAACCAAATCAATGTCGAATGTTAACTCCGCATCATCGGCTATCGCTGAGTCAGAGACAACAACCGCAGTCGCCGCAGTGGTACTTGTTTTCTCTGTCGAATCAATAGTCAACTTGGTGGAGAGTATTGTTGTACCACCCTCGTTAATATCAACGGTAGTAAGCCCCGTCACGCCTGCGGTACTAAGGCTTGAGCGAACATCCGTTATTGTAAAGGCGTAAGGCATACGGTATGTGACTGCCGCAACTCCCGCCACCACATCGGTAGTCTCGTCCGATAGGGCTATAGTGATTGCTTCCGTAACTCTATCATTTGACTGCCAACTGACGCATCGATAATCTCCCAGAGCGTGTTCGACAAAAACACCGATATCACCAACCGCCGTAGTTATATCGTTCCCTCCGGGAAGCAGTAGGTCTAGGCTGTTCTCTAATATCAATATAGCATCAAAATGTAACGTTATATAGGCTCCCGTTCTTACGTGAGCAAAGGCGGTTATGGTTGTCGTTCCCGTAACATCAAAAGTGTTACCATCGTCAATCAGGGGTAGCGTAGTAGCACTTGCTACATCACTTCCTTTGCGGAGAGCGAATGTCGCACTGGGTAGACGCGCCCCATCTACACGAAGGTACTGAGTGTGGTCATCGTCTGCGAGTCCGTCCAAAGTTCCGTGATCGTTTTGATCGCCAGTATTTGTGCCTGACTGATTTCCAAGAGTGGAGACATTTGCGTCTGTGAAAGCATTGGTGTCAGATTCTGCTTCGTAGGCCGTTTTAATCTCGGCACCCGTCATGGCGGAGGGTGCCAGTGCGAGGATAGCTTCTTTGACCTGCTCAGGTGCCCATAGACGCACAGCCGTTTCTGTACCCGCCTCTGCTTCTACAGTAGTTACTTCAGCAGGGTTGGTCATAGTCGATGCCAGAGTAAGCTCTAGTGCCGCCCCTGTCGCATCAACCCCTAACAGCGAAGAGGCTGTGAGGTCATGAGGCATTGTACCAACAAATGAGTCGTACACGGAGTGATTCAGCCTCACACATCTTTGGAGGTCACGGCTATTCTCCGCAATTATATCTTTCAAACGGTCAAGGTCTTTATTGACCACAGACGCATAGAAAGACGCGGAGGTATAATCCGTATTCCTGGAAACTGGAGTCGTTGCCCGAATGATGATTTTATCGTTAAGTTCTATCTCATCTAAAAAGAACTCGATTTCGTCGAGGTCTGCATTCAGCTTGTACTCATTCGCACTGAGGGTATTGGGCTCGTAGCTATACACCACGGGAACCCCCGTAGCCAATGGGATGACACAAACAAACAATGCAGGGCCCCAATCGCCCCCCAAGCCATCATATATGTCTAGTCCTATGCTAAAGGCGTAAGTATCTGTACTGTCAGCCCCTAGAAACTCGTCACTCCTACCGTCTTGTGATGTAGCCATCTTTCTCTCCTAGTCGAAGGGGGAGAATAGCATTCCCCGCCCATCCCTGTATTTTTTCTGCGATTCTAAGCTTCTCTCAACGCCGCCAGGGTCGAACATCTCATGTAGATTGTACATAATCAGGTAATCCAAGATAGCCTTGGAATGCCATATGTTAGCAAAAGGAACGTCATCACGCAAGGCCCTCCATGCTACACGTCCTGTATCAGTATACTCATCACTGAACTTATCCATGTAAACCTCTTTAGCAAGGTCCTTATAGTCCAGTGCGTCGCCGGCAACAGGACCCATCAGTCTGAGCACTCTATCGCCTACATCGCCGATGTCCCCGAGTAAGAAGTCACCGTAAAGACCCATAGAACCCCCGTGCATGAACGAGGCCATGAAGAACTTGGAGGCTTCCTCTTTATTCTTAGGGACGTATATCTCTCTGTTCTTCAGAGCATCCTTCAGCGTGAGGGATAATGCACCAAATCCAAGTAAAGCAGTCAGGTGGAAGGCCATGAGGTTAAGTTCCCCATTAGCGTTCATCCCCATCATACCCTTACCTTTTGGTCCAATCCCCATCATATTACGCTTCATGATAATGTTTGTCATCATAAGTGGAAACTGCTTGAATTGAAAAAACAATTCTCGCAGTTCCCTTGTCATAGTGCCCCTAGCGTGGCCTCCATGCACCATCGCGGCAGTCTCTGCCCCCGGAGTAACAACCCCCATGTCATTTCTGTCAAGGAAGTACGCACGGAACCTACGGTCTAAATCCTCCAATTTTGAGATTTTAGCCTCTTTTATGGAAGCCTGGAGTACTTCTGCCTCCCGGCCCTTATATCGCTTGGATTCAGTCACCAGGCGCTCCATAGCGACGTCAGAGAGGTCTACCTTAGTGTAATCAGCATGTTTAATCTGTGTGGGGTCGAAAAACTCTGAACCTTTCATCTTGTGGAAGGCTACGTGGTTCTTCATGAAGTCCAAGTCCCGCTCATGGATACCATAGTCGAGGAGTAGCTTGCGCATAACGGGACTCATCTCTCCCCGTTGGTTGATAATCTTCGCCATATAGTTGGTATTGGAGATGTACATGCCCCTACGAGCTGATTCTGTCCACAGATTAAGCCCGTTCCACTTGAAGAAAGTGTTCAAAGTCTTCGCTGTGAAGCCTTTTGGGGAGTCCATGGCGCTGATACGCTCGATAGAAGCCATCATAGCAACCTCTAGCCCATGCCCCGCAGACTCTGCGAAGGCCTTATACTCTTTGTCCGCCATACCCCGTACAGGAGCCATAACGCCCTCAATCAGGGCGAACACTGGGTGTTTAGTCCCGTGTTGCATATAGATGTCGGCGCTTATATTGGCAATATCTGTGACAGAGCTTACCGGTGCGAAGCCCAGCTTGGTGACGTGCTCAAAGGCACGAAGCGAGGAACCAAGTACCGCTCCCACATCAGAGACAACCCTATTGGTCGCTCCTGAGATGGTCATATACTCTTTCCCTAGCTTACTATCCATGAAACCCCGTTCAAATCCAGAGGTATACTTCTCAAAACGAGCGTATTCCTTGCTGTTAGGGTCTAATTGTTCCTTAGTTCTGGCCACAATAGCGTCGAGATTCGCCTTAGGGTCGGCCCCAAGTATGTTCATAAGCCCCATACGGTGGCCCATATGGTGCGTTTCCTGCATAACTGTGTCTCGTAAGGACTTCATACCAAACATCTTCATATACTCAAACTCACCTTTAGCGGTGAAGTTCAGTACACGCTCTTCCTCAAGGGCACGGGTAATCTTCAGCCCTTGTCTTGTGCCGTCTAACGGGTCTTTGAGGGTATACGCCTGTTTAAACCCATTGGAGAACTCGTTGAAAATGACTTGTAGCCACGCTTCCTTCTCCGCTTTGGTCCCTACATCGGGGGGAAAGGTACGTCCATGGTCAAGATTCTCCATGACAAACCCTATCCATGCCGCCGCGTCTTCTGCGGTGCCACCTCTGTTAGCCCCTGAGAGGCGCTTAGTCCATGGTATCTTCCCTGTCATCCCTAGTGTACGGGCGGCATGACGGATGTCGTATTCACTATGCATCTGGCGAGCTACACGTCCTGGGTGTTGGCCAATGTCAGCCCCAAGGCGGTTAGCTTCAGCCCTACGAGTCTCAGCATGCGTCTGTAGCACGTCAAGTATAGCAATGGCGTCAGGGCTAATCTTAGAAAGCCCTGCTACATCATTATCCCGCTTCATGTGGGCCGCTCTGAACACTTCCTCATCCAGCTCACCACTCCAGAAGGAATTGTATAGCTTTCCTGAGGTGTCGGCCTTACGTAGGCTTGCATCAATCTCAGCGATATATCGTACAGAGAAGTTCTTCTGTGCGAGCCCCACTGAGTTGCGAGAGTTTTCAAAATTACCGACCACACCCACGAGGAGGCTACGGAGGCCAGCTACAGCATCCCCACCGGCAACGTTTACGACATGGTCGGAATTTCCTTGTACCAGCTGAAGAGCTTTCTTGGTGAGTAATCGGTTGTTACGAATGTCACTACGGACAGAGGTAAGGGCAATCTGCTTGACCTTACCGTCGAAGGCGCCCTGCTCAGTGATGCCCATAGCCCGAACAGCAATCTCTGCGTCAGCTATACGCGCACTAATGTAAGAGACACTCATTCCGGGGAGCATTTGTCCCCCGAGGAGCTTCGTTAGCGTTCCCGCCATATTTGCACTACATGTTACGCTCATATTAGTCCTCTGTATCCCCATCAAGTATATTCTTTGTTTGGAGTGCCGCCGGGCTTTTGAATCCGTCTATGTTTACTTTCCTAGTGCCATCGTCGTTATATCCGTCCATCTTCTTTACCAAAGTTGTTCTGAGGGTTTTCATATCCCCTAAGAAGCCATTAGTCTCTGCCTTATAGACGTTATCAACACGGTCTGCCGCAGTAAGTAAGAACCCTGCGTGAAGGGCTACGCTTGGGTCTACTGCGATGCGGGTCTGTGTCTCCCCTCGATACTTCATGTCCCCTACACTCTTCCTAAGTACCTTCTGGCCTTCTGCAACTTGCGCCCTGAACACATCAAGGTCTGCACGATTCCCCGAAGTAAGCAAGTCCATATCCACAGACTTGGTAAAATCATTATATATCTTATTGACCGTAGCCACAATCTGCCCATCATCCATGGCCTCAAGCAACTGAGCTTTATAGTTAACCTTAGCGGCCTTAACCTTCTGCTTTTCCATGTTGGCTTGCTTGAGACGCTCTGCCTCATTCATTTTAGCCTTCTTGACCTTAGTTTGCTTCTCATTCATCCCCGTGAGTTGCTTAAGAGTGGACTCAGCACTATCGAGCTTTGCCGCCTTCTTAGCCAGGTCTTTCTTCTCGAAGTTGGTAAGGGCTTCAACTAACTGGGCTTTATTCTTCCATGTACCAGCAACTTTACGTTTCTTCGCCATTTTCCTGAGGACCTTCATATTCAGGTCCCCGAACGCTGTACTCTTCTTAGGGGCGGACTTAACCGTCCCCTCGGCTTTGGGTTGCATGCTCTCATCAAACGCACGGTCAATGTTATCGCTACGGTCTCTGTACTTCTCCCCCCACCACTCACGATTCTGACCAAAGTCTTTCTTCTGGTATATCTCCCCCTCTTTATTAAAGTGAATGCCGGCGTTGTTCATCTCATCACGAGCTATCGCCTTGTTCTTCAGAACAGACGAGGCGTCGTTATCTTTCTGAGTGGTAAAGAAGTCATTCATGATGATATGAACGCCCTCTTCAATGGCGTCATTGGTCTTGTTTGCGAGGTCGTTTACCGCTATGTCTATTGCTTGCTTCTCAGCCTTGAGAGGTTTAGGTACTTTAGACTTAAGCTTATGTCGTGGCGTTGAGAAGTACACTGTCTTACCCTCTACAGCTTCCTGGGGGGAAACCCTGACCAACTTATTAGGCTTTTGGGACTTCTCCTTCACTTCCTTCGCCTTTATGGGCTGTACTGCCTTTGCCTTAACGGGCTCAGGAGGCTCCACTTTGACTATAAATGTGTCATCCATAGCCCCTGAAGTAGCTTTCTCTATCTCTAAATTAAATTCCATTTGACGCTCAGCCCGTCGTGTAGGCGCGTCTACTACCTTCTCAACATCCTGAATCCCTGGTTTCCGTGGGGGTTTAGCCTTCTTAACGGTGTCAGGAGCCGCCTTCTGTGCGGGCTTAGTTGCTGGAATTGCAGTGGCTGGGCCATTTTCCATACGACACTTATAAAGCATATCGAACGCGGCGGTCATAGGACTGCCGTTCTTTGCTTCAAAGGCCTCTGCCTCTTCATCTAACGCCTTACGTCTCTGGACCTCATCGTCATGTGCCTTCCACTTCTCTTCCATACGGCCCTCTTCTGCCATACGGTTCTGCGCCAACTTCTCCATTTCCATCGCACGAGCTTCAGCGTTATTCTCTCCCGCTTTCTCCGCGGCGATACGCTTCTTCTCAGAGGCGTGGTAGTCTTTCACGGCGTCAGCTTCAGCCTTAGCCTCTGCTTCAAACGCATCTTCTTTTGCGCGGAGTTCAGCCGACTCCTCTTTACGGAGATGGTGTTCCTCCCATTGCCGAGCCATATCCTCATCTGCATTTTTACGTCTTGCTTTGTCAGACTGAGCATCATCAAATATTTCAGACTTGTCCAACTTGGTGCCAGATTCCTCGTTTGGAACCTTCCGCTGGCCCTCAAGGTCTTTGAGAGCGGCGTTGATATGGTTCTCCATGTCGTCTGACAGCTTGGCAAACTCTTCAGCCCCTTCACCAAGGGCTCTGGCTTCCTCGGGGGTGACAGCGCCTACCCCACCAAGTTCCTCATCCACCAATGCTTGGGGTTTAGCCCCCACGGTAGCTTTCGCCTCGGCGTCATCAGCTCGCCAGTGGAGACTAACCCCCTGATTAACGTATTTAGTAGCAGGGTCCAGCTCTACCTGCTTATGTCTCTTGTATGCGTCCCGGAGCATTGCGTCGGCTTTATCAGGAGTAATCCTTCCCTCCTTCAATAGCTTCTCGATGGCGTAGAACTCGGCGTACAGCTTAGCGTCAGGCGTACGACCGTCCATCCACCCCTCGATGCCCTCATGGAGCATACGCATGGCCTTCTCGTAATTGACATTTACGGAGAGGTCATTCTCGCTACCAACCCCTTCGATAATCTGTTGGATACGGGCCGCAATGTCTGCATCCACGTCCAGTGCGCCAATATCAGGGTTGCCTTCAACATTCCGCCCTTGTGGGAAGAACTCGGCCTCTTTCAAGTGGCGGGAGTACGCGTCTGCTTGTTGACTAAGGGCTCCACCGGAACGCTTAGCGAACTTGTCGAAGAGCATTCCCCCTGGAACCCGAATGCCCATGCCGAACGCTGTAGAGAAAGCGATATTGGTTAAAGAGTCTTGGAGGTCGTAGTCATTCACACCAAGGTACTTCTCATTATAAAATTGGAAAGGCTCGGCCAGTACAGCACCCACAGCCCCCTCTGCCGCCGCGGCCATAGCTCTAGCCCTGATAGGGCCGTACTTAGCCGCCATAGCGATAAGTTTCTCCGGCCCAACGACTGGAATAAACATAGATGCAAAGTTGACGGGGTCGGAGAGGCTACCGCCCATTGTACCAACGAAGCTGGCAGTGCTCGCGCCCCACCCCTTCTCCGCTGAGGCAATCTCTAGCTGTGACCTCCACTCACGAGCGGCACTGAAGGCATGCATCTCCGCCTCCTTACGGGACGTAGACTCTGTGAACTCAGGTATCTCAATGCCAAGTCGCTCCATATGCGCAGTAGAGACGCCATAGTATGTGGAATACACCCCATCAATGTCCTCTTGGGAGTCGAGAGTGCCCGTCTCCTCCCACATATGTTCTTGCCACTTACGGGTAAGCCACGCCCCACCCTCTTTATTGAACTGAGAGGTGAAGGCACTCCCCATCGTCTCCATATTAGAAGTCTGGGGGGTATGGTCTTTGTAATACTCAGGCGCTGTGTAAAAAGGCAAGGCTACAACCCTCCAGAGCGCAAGATAAAGTCTTTGTACGCTCTCTCACTGGCGTCTTGTTCCTCTTTCTTACGCATATCATCGAGGTCACTTTTCTTTGGTCGAGTAGAGATACCAGGTTGGCTTACCCCCTCCCCGAATCCAATCAACTTGTTCATAAACATAGGTAAGGAGACGGTGCCATCCGCATTCAGAGGCTTAAAGTCCCCATACTCCTCGTCCCATGTCTCAGGTCTGTCGGGTACGTACTTAGTCGTCTCAGCGCCAAAAGGTCCAGAAGAACTGGCGGTGAACACCTTCTCCGCCTTCACGTTGCCCATTTTCCGAGCGTGTTCCCCGTACCGGCGGTTAAGTTCGGAAAGTTCAATCTCGAACATAGCCGTTGAGCTCCCCATCCCAGGAATGTTCACCATGACTGGATTGGAGTCGTCCCCAACGACAAGGCCAATAGTGGTACCGTGTGGGCGCTTAAAGGCCACAAGGCGGGGAGCGTTCTGTAGGTCGAAGTTAAGTTCTGTTCGGTGGTCTGTTTCATTGGGGCTTGTAACGAGGCCAGTCAGTATCCCCATCCTTGGGTTGGTAATATTCTCTTTGAGGGCAAAGTCGTTAACAACAGCTTGAACCAAGTACCTGTTAAGCTCTGGGTCCGTAAGAAGTTCTTTCGAGTCATCGTTTAACGCGTTGAACTCATCCTTGTCGATTTGCATAGGCTTGTCATGCCCTGAGCTAACCGACACAAAGTTGTCTCTAAAGGCTTTGCCGTACATCGCCGCCGCATCATCTGCGGACATATTATATGTAATCATGTCGTACTTCATCGCGTCAGCCATATCGTTGGTCAAGGTAGTCTGCGCCCCATACGATTTGAATGGGAAGTCACTCAACATGCGTTGAACCTCCCTCTCAGCGGCAGTAACAGCATCACTCCGTTTAAACTTACGGCCGTCGGTACTATCAAGGTCGTTGTTCATTCTCTTTTTCTCAAGCCAGTCTGGGTGCTGTGAGAAGCTACGCATGGACTTTGGCCCAAGCATATTACGAGTAGCCAACGTACCGTTCTCCCCTGCGACAATGCCTACGTTCTCCGCCAACGCACCGAAGGCGTCTTTGTAGTACGGACCGGCTTGCTCTTCCATCTCATCAAACATAGCAACAAGACGCTCAGACACTTTATCTGGCGGGTCAGTTGACTCAAGTAGCGCCGCGACCTTCCCTTCCTGCTCTTGACTGAAGTACGGCACCACAACATCTTTACCTGCAATATGTTTGAGGGATTGGTATTTAGTATCTCGCTCCAGCGCGTCAAAGGACGCCTGTTCATGCGGCTCAAGGGAGTCGTAGCGATTTTCACGGTAGTTTGTGAACCAATCGTCTGCGGGCTTGTTGTTCTTACGGTACATCGCATCCGGGTTCGTCATAATCTCGTTGTTTTTACGTTTAATCATAGCGTCTATCTGAGCGCTGTATTCCTCTGCGAGGATGGCGTTGTCTCCTGCGAGGTTTCTGTACTCCGCACGGAACCCCTTAACTTGGGAGGGGGACATTGCGTTCACGAAGAGCGTCGCTTGGCCAATGCGGTGTTCATCTACCAAAGCTTTGGTAGCCGCATCCATCTTGGCCTGTGCGACAAGAGGACGGTTATTCGACTCTTTCAAATACATCTCAAAGGAACCGACATTCGGAACAAAGGCCTCCTGCTCCGCCACTAGAATGTCAATAGCTTGAACCTCGTACTTACTCCGAGGGCCTAAGTCTCTGTGGACTTTAGAGCTCGTGTGGCTCTGTAGCTCCCCCTGTTGCATGATGTATGAAGTGGAGTTGTGCATAGCGCTAGCCTTACCCGCGCTGAGCATAAGCTCCCCAAGGGTTTCGGTAGTACCGTCTTCATTGTGTCGGATAAGAAGGCCTTTGCTACGGTCATATACCCCGGCTCCCTCAAAGTTCACAGACCATTGGCCCCCCTTAATCTGCTCTGTAACATAAGCCAGAGCGTCATCCCCATTAAACTGGTCCATCTCTGGCGCGTCCCACGAGCTTGGACGAAAAGTAAAACCCCCCATAGGCGTCTCAATAATGAATGTGTCAGCATCAATAGACTTAATAGCCAGCACGTCATCAGGGAGTTTATAGGAGTCCTTCATCTCTTCTCTGCTACGAGTGATAGCCCCCGAAATCTCAAAGGCGGCGTCATCCCTGGTTTGGGCAGTGGCTTTCGCCTTGCCCTGAGCGAGAGAGGATTTGTAGTTGACCAAGTCCGTGACAAGCGCCTTACGTTCATCCCCTTGGAGAATGTCCCCCACCCGAGTTGGCTTCATATCATACGACGGGGATTCTGGGTCAGCGTAGAAATCCGTAACCCCATACGTCTTACCATCTTTAGTTTTCAAAGGTTGGGTGCTTAATATGGACTTAATATGGGCGTCAATATCCGCCTCATCGGCGCCATCATTATATACCATGCCCATGAACAGGGCGCGGTAATCATCCGCTTGAAATGCATCAAACTGCTTGTACACGGTGCTCTCGTCATGCATAGCAGAGCCATCATACGAGTTCTTCGTAACTGTCATGTCAAGAAGCTCTTGGTAAATGTCCATTTTAGCGTCTTGACTATCCGTAAGGAACAAGTCTAAATCAATTTGCTCTTGCTCAGTAACCCCATGCGCCCCCTGTCTGCGTTTAGCATCAGAGATACCATCGTTGAGTTCACGGAGGAGAGTGAAGTTCATGTCAACGTTTGCTTGGTCATTCTCTTTTCGTTTAACATCTGACTTTTGATACACCCCATCGACCAATGAGGCCTGGAATGTATCGGTGCGGAGTAAGAATTTGTTCTGTATGGTGCGGATGTCAACGTCGTTAAGGTCTTCGCCTTCCAACAAGCCGTCGATACGCATGTCCCTCTCAACGCCGTATCCCTCAATGTCCTCTCCCTCACGGTACTTATCCCGTAGTTCGATGAATTGACGGTTGGCCTCTACTGAGAGGTCGGACATACGATTCTTCTTTGCATTGGCCTTCAGCGTCTCATGGCGAGAGATGGCGATATTGGCAAAGTCCCCACCAGTAGTGGCTTTAAGAGTCTCCACCCCTGCGCCCTGCATCATAGAGCTGGCGAGCCCCGAAGGGCCGGTAGGAATTATCTTTGGTTGTTTGATTTCAGCCATAAAATTATTGCCCTTGTCCAAGTAAGCTGTTCGCTATCTTCAGCTTGGTGTTATGTTTAATTACTTTTCGCTGGTGCTTCAGATTAGCCACGCGTAGTCTGTGGCTACCCCTAACGATGTTGGCGGATAGGTTCGCATAACGTATATTAAAATCTGTAGTGGAGTTGACTTTGTCTAGCGCAACAGACCCTGAGTCACCCTTAACGTTCATTGTACCCTTAGTGTTCTTGGCTACAACTGCGTTAGCATTAACGTTATTGGATTCCTGTATGATGGCAATGGACTTAGCCTTGGCCTCGTTGTATGCGAACTTCCCATCTATCTCAGCCTGGGCGGTGTTGAACCGGTTCATACGGGCTTGATATTGCCCTTGGTTAATCGCCCCAGCAACCCCAGTAACGGTCTTAACTGCGGCCTTAGCAATGGCAACCCATGGAATCATGCTACCTGCGCCCGCGCCGCCACCTGCGGCACTTGCGGCTCCCCCTCCGCCGGTGTTCCCTAGTGGCATACCACCATTGTTGGCAAAACTAGCGCCGTAAGGGTCCGCCCCTCCTGTACTTTGTCCCATTAGGATACCACCTTATACGTTACTCCCAGCAATGTGAATGGGAGAGAATATCTCTGCGTTATTGAAATCATACTAGATTCGTCCCAATTCTGCAACCCCTCAATGTCTTTAATCCCTGAGAACCACTCGAAAGCGGCATATATCTCAGCGATACTGTTAGGCGCGACTGCACTGGAGCTCCTCAGTGTGACTGCCTCAGTCTGGGCAGAAGTCCCTGCATGCACTCGGCAATGCTGGGTGCGATAGAGGCGGAGAACCAAGTCAGCGATAGAGGTAGCGTCCCCCCTCACACTGTTTTGGTCAGGGCCAGTATCGTATGGTAGTAGTTGCACCCATACCTGGTCCTCTGTACCGTACACGACGGGGAACGCCAACCCTGCTTGAAAGTTATCATATACACTGGTGCCGACGCCATCTTTCTCGATGCTGTCGAAGTTAACGTACACATCCCCCACATTGGTCCCGGACGTATCGTCCGTAGTCACAGTGCCCTTGGTGCGGTATAGCGAGTTAGACCCGGCTACAACCTCAACAACAGTAGCGTCTGCGAGGTGGTCAATGTCGAACTCAGCCGCATTGGTCCCGCCTTCCAAGGTGAAGTCGCCAATCTTAACGGCGGAATCCAAGAGAAGCTCTTCATCAAATGTCTCTAGGTGAAGAGTAGATGACGTAGTGGGCGTTCCACCAGAGAGGGCATTACGCCACACAGCGAACAAAGACGTTTCTTCATCTACCGCTGTCTCCCAAAACCATCCATCTGTGGTCAACTGAGACCATGCGTTAACATTCTCCTCAGGGAGAGAGTTCAGCACAGCCAAGGTGCCATCGTCATTGACGACGTACACGTAGTCCGCCTCTATGGTGGTCAGTGCCTTACGAAAGGACACAGACCGTACGCTGGGCAGTAGATGCGGTGCGAACTTAGAGAGGGAAGACGTGACGTAGGATTGCTGTCTTTCCTCGTAATGGTGCTCATAGACACTCTTTTTACGCTTATCAGCGAAAAGCATAGTTCCCCCTACCTCACGAGGCGGGGAGCCCAAAAGGATTCCATACTCTGAAGTACGGCGAATAAAGAAGTTCTCAGGAGTGATTCCCTCACTGATAGACACCGGAACGTAGAACTCAGCATCTTCTGTAAGGACCATAAGGTGACGGCCTGGGTAAATTGCGTTAACCGCATTTACCTGATTCGAACCTATTGCATACGCGATGCCGTAGTCTGCGAGTGACTCCGTGCTGTCGAAATTGTATATAGTGCCAGAGCGGGTAGACCATACGTAGTTTGGCAGGGAGTATGAACCCCCTACGAAAAGTCTATTTTGGAAGAAAGTACCACAGCGCGGGAAGCCCCTGTGCGGTGCGGACCAGGCGTCTTCTATGTTCCCTTGACCTTTGGTATCCGTAATGAAGTTTACCTCATCTGACGTGTTATTGAAGTCCTCAACCCCGGTGTCGAAGTCCCAGAGTCTGTCCCCTGAGTCACCACTCATCGTGATGGTATACTCCTTTAGGATGTCGTATGTAACGGTAACATCACCCGCGCCGACAGTGGATAGCGCCTCAATCCCGGCTTTAATGGCCGCTTCGTTGGCCGCACCTGCTCCGGGAGCGCCAGAACCATCCCGAAGGATAGACTCTGTCTCAGTCCCATCAAGAGAGATGGAGTATTTCTCGTCTTCGGCGAGCCAGCCCGAAGAGAACCCAATCCGCTCTACATGGTCTATGCCCGTAGAGGGGGAGTTACTGTCCACAAAATCATGTTGGGGGTATGTGAGTTCATCCCCGCCGTTGCCATATTCATATGACGGCCACCCAGTAGACGAGCGTAATATCTGCCACATAGGGTAACGTTTATGAAATATAACCAGTGTATCAAGGCTCTGAGCGAAGGTGAGGTCGTTAATATGCTCTCCACGATAAGGGGTGCCCATAGTGGTTTGGGACACATAGGTCCCGTCCACGTCAAGGAACACCTCAGCCCTATGGGCTGTGAACACGATAACGTAGGTCTGCTCATCACTGAACTTAAAGTCTGCAAACTTACAAAAACGCCCTTGCCCAGGCACTACTCCGACGTCAGTGTCAAGAGCAGTTAGGTCGTATGAGCATGAAGTAGCGTCTGCATTCCCACTTATGATTATACGGTCAGTGGTACGTGCTACCGCCCCTGGAAGGTTTGCCTGAATCCATGCTTGGGAAATGGTGACTATCTTGTCCCCAGTCCCGCCATCAATACTAGAGGAAAACTCATCTGTTTGGTACCCGCCAAGGTTAAAGCATGCGTTGGCGTCCCCGGCGGTGTCTGTACCCACCCAATACGTAACCTCAAGAGCGGATATGCTTGTGAGGTCATTGATAATGTGGACTTGAGCCGCATCCGTATTGGTTGCGGGGGCTCTGCGGACACTCGGCTGGTATTTAATCTCCGCTTGGTGCAGGAGGCCTGGACGGCGCTTAACGCCGCCATGAGGTATGACCAATACATTACGGAGTTTAGAGGCCCCTGAACGGTATTGCTCAAGGTCGGTACGTGCTAGGAGGGTTTCTGCCCACTCTCCCGAAGTAAAGTCATTCTTGCTGAGAGATGCGTAGGCCATGTTTATCTAGCTCCTGAGTGACGCGCATCTATTAACGAGAATCGGTGGAGTCTGTTATTAGCGGGAGAGGTTTTGGCATCAATGTTCTGAGTGGCCCCCTCTAGCCCTGCGCGGGTACCTCGGCCCTTTGGGCCATACGTGGTGTGTTTAACGTCTGCGGCGATGCCTTGTTGCTTAGTGACGCTGAACGCCATCTCTGCGGCCATGACATTAGCCATAAAGTCTGTGTAGTATGCCGGCCAATCCCCCTCGTCTATGTCCTGTTGGTACTCGGCATAGAGGGTGGTCTGGTTGGAGAGAATGCGGTCCCCTTGGATGACAAAGTCAGTGAAGGGCTCTTCATTCTCATTGTCCGTGCGGTATAGGGCGACAACGCCCGATATCATGTCGGATGGCATTTGGTGGTACGTAGAGTACCGAGTGACGGGGGTTTCGATGAGACGGGTAAGGAGTGCCTGTTTAAGCGTGAACTTCCAAGGGTACCCCGACATAACTGCATCCCGTACCATAGGGTACCGAATACCCATAGGGGCGGCGTGAGCGGACGTCTCGTCTGTAAAAGAGCTGATTGGCCCTGTACCTAGTATAGCCAGCGCGTTAGAACATATGTCAATATCTGTGTATGGCATGTCTTACCTCCATAATTGAGGCGCCCACCCCGAAAGGTGGACGCCAATCCCAACACGGCGGCGTTAGGTTAAGGGATTAGTGCGACCTCGGCCCCACCGGCAGTGAGGGTAAGAACAGCAGAACTGCCCGCAGTCGCGCCATCATGAGTATACCCATAGATGGTGACTTTACCCGCAAGGTCGATGTGGTACAAGATACCCACTGCGCCTACTTTCGAGTCGATAGCAAGGTTATTGTAATAACCCGTGGCCTCGATAGTGGCGGTTACTTCATCTGTGATGTGCCAAATCTGTGACGCGACTTTTGTCAGCGCACCAGTAGATACATCATTCATATTTAGAGCGGCCATTAGTATGGTCTCCTTTTAGTTCAGGTTAAACTGCGATTGATTGGTCGTAAGTGAGTTGGACGATACCTTCGGTATCAATCACGGTAGCTCCACCGACGTAGCAACCATTCGTCAGGTGAGACGTATAGTTACCAATCCAGTCAACTTTGACCGAGATTTCTTTACCAACGGCGAGGCCTACGGCTGGCGTATGCCATGCGTAAGTTGTTACGTCATTTGTGGAGATTTCGTAACCACCCTCAGCACCTGCGCGATTATCCATCACATGCCAAGTGAAACCAAGCCATGGGGTACTTCCCATCTCACCGTCACGAAGACGTTCGAGGTTGGAGAAGTCACGGCTGATTTGTTCCGTTCCACCCATCATCTGTTCGATACCACCGGCACTCGTAAGAATGTGGCGGTCAGACATTGGGACGGACAAGTCATCCATGATGCGTTTAGCACGACGGACCTTATCCAGGTTGAGTTCGTTACCACCCGTACCGAAGGTCTTAGCAATTTGCTGACCTGCGGGGATAGTAGCGGCTTCGAGAGCATCCAGAATCAACTGGTCTTCCCGACGGGCCAATGCACGACCAATAGTGGACGCTAAGAACTTGCGTTCAGAGTAGTTCACTTTGGTTTCATCGAACATATCGGTGTATTCAGCGGCGTACCAGTCTTCAAGAGTGGCCGTTTCGTTGGTGTGCCCGATACCCATTGGGATTACTTCGGTTTGTGGGATGCGGGGAGAAGCCATACCCTTGCCGATTTTGTGGAATCGGTAGGTGGAGCCAACTACCCCAGTTACTACGCGGATAGTATGGCGCAGGACGCCTCCGCTTTGGTACGCGTCTTTAGCATCCGCTTCGAATGCCGCGACCGCGTTTGTGTCGAAAAGTACTGACATGTTATATCCTTTCATAAAGAAGCCCGAGTCAATTAAAAGCGGATAGCCAATAGCTGAGTCGGGTCCTTTAGAAGGATAGCCGGATGCCTAGTAGGGTCCAGACGTAAGGTGCCGGGGCTTACAACAACCCCTTACGTTGATTTCACGCACATGATATATTTTTTGTTTAGGTTTGTCAAGTACTAATTTAGTACCCGAGCTTTTTACCTAACTCTTTGAAGCGAGCTTGGGCCGCAGGATTGTTGTCCAACACACTGGGGTCCTCCCGCATTTTATTCCACTCTTTACGGACATCATCATTCGATGCAGAGACGCTAGTCGCAACTCCCATGGCGATAGGGCGGTGTCCCGCCTTCTCCATAATCTTAGCGAGGGTGTGAACCCCGGCCGCGGATTGCATCATCACGTTGACCACACCGAGCTCGGCCTCGTCCAAGGGTAGCTGATTGACATAGGCGTTAACCCCCGCTACAAGATTCGTAGCGCGTTTAGGGTCAGGGTCTATCTCTGCCAAGACATTATCCTCATCGAAAGCGATGTCAGCGTATTGTTTGTCCAGCCCTGTGAAGTAATCGCCGAGGAGCTTGTCCACAGTGCCTTTGGGAACTTCCAGCTCGTGAGCGTTCTTAAGGAACTGTTCAAGAGCAGGGTCGTTCGCCATGATTGGGGGCAAGTGGTCCAACCCCTCAGGGACCTCGATACTTCCGTCTTCGCGTGTGTGAACGTATAGCTGAGAGTTGATGGGAACTCCACCTTCCTCTCTGCGCTTATCGAGTGCCGCTTTCGTATCTTTGAATGACTTGGAGAGAGCTTCCGTGAGGACCTCTCCCTTTTCAGCGTCCCAATGTTGCTCCCCGATGTAGTCAGGGCGCTCGTTGGTGCTGACCTTTGGCTCCTCAATGGGGGCTGGAGGTGTTCCGTCATCTAAGAGTGATGCTACTTTAATTTCGTCGCCGTTTGGTTCTTCCATTTACTTTTCCTTTTCAGTTTCTTTTTTAATTGATTTCTTTGCCTTAATAGCTTTCTTGGTCTCTTCTATCCTATTCTTACCTTCAGCGTCGGCTTTCTTCTGCCCATCAGGGTCGTACTTACCCGTCGTGGACTTCACCTCAGCTTCAATCTTCAGCTTAGGCCAGAAGGCTTGAACTGCATTGATGATGTGGCGAACGTTCGTTAACCTGTTACGGTGGTATGGGGGGATGTCATCAATAGCCTTTTTAAGGGCCGACAGTACAGCATCGTCCTCAATATAATATTCCTTTGGTTCTGTTTCTTCACTCATTACTTCTCTCCTTCTGCGATTAGCATTTGATACTGAATAAACTCTACAATCTCACGTTTAGCACCTTCAACCAGAGCTATCTCTGCCATGTTTGGACCTTGCTGAACGATGGCATTGCGGTACACGAAGGCCTCAATATGTTTTAACACCTCTTTACCTTGGGGGGTGTTGAACACATCATGAAAATTCTTAGCCATTGCATCACGTTCGGCCATATAATCATATGTCCCGGGGATGCCGCCCCCCATCTTAAGTATATCCCAAGCGCCATCACGCTCGGCTGTCGTGTCTCTCGACATATTACACCGCCTGTTCGGGCTGTCCACCCTGTTTTTGTTCCATAGCAAACGCTTGCTCTTGTTGAGCTTGCGCTTGTTGCATCTGCATAGCTTGCTCTTGTCGTTGTTCTTTTTCCTCTAAGCTTCGAACCAATGTAGCGTGTGGTACGCCCAGCTTGGACGCGAAGTACCCACCGAAGTTCTCTGTCTTCAGACCCTCTTCAACGGCCTCTTCACCCAGCATGCTCATAAGTTCGATGAGCTGAGCCGCGGCATTGACTTCGTTAACGTTCTGGGCTTGGGCGAATGGCGCCGTAACCTGGAGGTCAGTGACGTACCCGTCCACTTTCATGTCAGGGATGAGTCCACGCTTGACGTGAATCTCTAGCACAACTGTAAGGAAGGGCTTGATAAACTCTGAGTAGATACGACCGAAGGGGGCGCCAATAGCATTAGCAAGTTCCCCTTGTCGTGCGCTCCACTCCGTAGCGGAGCGTACAGCCCCTTGCTCTGGAGGAAGTTGGTCATCGAGCATAATCTTCTTAATGTCCATCTGCATCTTCTCGAAGATGAACTGCGTGAGGCGTAGGTCGCCTCCTACATCAAGAACATCAATCGAACTCCCACGGGGGCCGCCATTCGCAGATACTGCGTTGAGGCTACCAGGGACGATACGGAAGGTACCGGGGTTGAAGATACCATCGTCTACGTAAGTAAACATGGGGTGAATCTGGAAGGACCCATTGATGAGCAACAGCTCTTGGGCTTTATTCAAAGATTTGGCGGTAGGGAGCGCTTGGAGAACTGGGCCACGGCCACGAGTCTCTCCTGTCATACGCATCCAACGGGGGATAATCCATCTACAATTATCCATCTCACGTTCTACGATACGGGTGCCCTCAGGCTCTACCTTCTGGGTGTCCCCGCGATAGATTATGTCGAAGTTCCAGATGTCTAGCTCTTCATCATAGTACGTGGCCTCTTCTATCAAGACCTTTTTAGCGGTGGTGCGGGACTCTTTGACAATCTTTTCCCAATCTTTTGGGGCTTTAAAGTCAGGCCACATGCTCTCTACGAGGTGGGGAGAGACTTCGTGCTTACGGAATACCCCCCATATCTTCCCATAGGGGCCGGAGTCGAATGCCATCTCAGCGGGGTTAACCGCTACGCATTCAAATAACGACCTAGAGCCCACAGGGAACTCATTGATTAGCATGCATCCTGTACCAAAGGCTAAATCCATAAGCATCTCATGGGACGCTTGGGAGAAATTGGAACTGTGGATAGAGGAGAAGCATACGGCTGTGGCTACTGACGCCTTGGCTCTCTCCTCGTTAAGGGCTTCATCGTCTTGAGCCAATAGCTCCATGGCGGTGTTGCCCGGCGTATACTCCGCCCAATCTTGGAAGGCGGGGAATAACGCTGACTGAATACGGTTGGCGAACCTGGTCAGGCAGTTGATGAGCGTACTGTCAAAGACCTCTGAGCCCTTTGCTTCCCCTGGGGACCGGGTGCCACTAAACTGGTTACGGTCAGGGGCCGCTAGGCTATACGCGTCATCGAGAACGTCTTTGAATTGCTCCGTCTCATTCCACGCAAGTGCCGAACGCTTAATTAAGTCTTTTATGGTCATACGCATATTATGCGTTCCCCATTTTGCTCTGGGAATGCCCTAATAGCGAACCCCCCAATGTCTGGGGCTTCCCTGTGATAGACGCTCGTGCGCGTTTGGCCGAGGCGCTAATCTTCCGCTCGTCAGCTTCTTTGCGCTTTAACTCGACGTTTTGTCTCTCGGCGCGTTCGCGCTGTTCCTTTTGGAGGCGCTTCTGCTCTGAACTAATCTTTGGACCACTACTGAATATACCACCCACGGTGTTCTCCTTATGACCCGCTAAACATTGAGGTCTTTACGGAAGCTCTAAGCTTCCCATGTGCATCGGTTTTCATACCCTTCGCCGTGGTACTTATAGTATCGCCGGCCAGCATTAAGCTTGAGGCCGAGGTGGTATGCTTTATAGGTTTCTTCTTAATCTTCTCTTGCTTCATATTGAACAGGGACATCGGGAGCATCATTCCGCCTCCCACATGAACGCATGTCCGGCGGGTTTGAATCCCGACCTTAATAAAAATGTTGCGTATGAACGTGCACAACGTTCACCAGCGTTGGTAATTGAGCTGGCAAACACCTTAGTCAGGCTTCTGCACTTGAATTCATATATGAGACGGGCCATAAGTTCCTTGGAATGTTGGTTGTTCCTGTACGCGGGAGCTATGTAAAACATAAATATGTTACCTAATTCCTCGTGGGTCCATATAGACTCGACAGTGTAAATGGCGAAACCGACAACATGGTGGCCCACCAGTAAGAGGATGATTTCAGCATCTTCAGACGTAATGTATCCGCACATCGAGTCGTAGGTCGCGCATCTATCAAATGTGAGGTCATGCTCTGACTCCTCATTGTAGGCCTCCACCAAGTCTAAGAACTCATCTTGAATGCCCTTATAGTTAACAATTACTGGTTTACTTAGGCTCAGGGTTGTTGAATATGCCGACATGATATATTTTCCGCCTCCAAATGTCAACTACAAAACTTTAAACTTCGTATCAGGCATATAGGACGTCCTGCGCTCGGAGTTCATATTTCGCCCCTTCAGAACATTCCCCTCGCCACTCCCCAGGAGCATATACCCGAGGGCATCGCATACGTGAGAGTACTGGTTCTTGTCGGGGATGTCGCGAAACTTCTCACTGGCAGAAGACACTTGTAGTCTGCGGTAAGACCAAGCCCCTTGCAAACCTTTTATCAGATTCTTACAGCGGGGATGGATAAGAATTCCGGGCTTGCCTTCGTCCATAAGGCGCCCCATCGGCGATTTGATTGCTTCAATGCGGAGCCGGGGGTCATTTGAGGGGGCCTCCATAACGGGGAGTCCCATGGACATGAGATGGTCGAAGACTGTGACAGCATATAGCGCGTCCCTCTGTCTACCAGCAGGGTCGCCCCAAAAATAGCGGACCTTGTTTCCCACATTAGGGAAGCGGTGGGCGAGTATTTGGGACATTTCCGCTGAAAAGTCAGCCAGGCCGATGCCTTCTCCATCAGGATTGACTTCATCGTGGATGAGGTAGGGACCTCGTGGATGCTTTTGTGCAATGACTGCGGCAGAGTTAAGCGTCCCTCCGCCGATATCAAAACCTCCAATGAGCGGCACATCGGGTAATATCTGGACGTCCTCAGACACATGGACATCTCTATTAAATTCGGGAATAACAGGCTTTCCATCAAAGATGGGACCGAAGTCACCTTGATAGTAACCACGTATCCAGTCACGGTCTTTCCCAGATACACGGAACAAGTAATATCCGCCTTTACCGAGCTTATCGACCGACCTTGGAGCCATCGGAAGGTTCTCAAGGTTCTCGGCGAGAGGGTTAGCCACCCAGATACGTCCCCCAGCCTTGACGACACGGAGGGGGTCTTCGGTACGAAGACTAGGTGCACGAGCGTCTGTAGATTGCCAGTACGTCGTTTTGGCTCCCTCAGCATCTTCTCTCTCTTTCTCAGCACATTCGAACACGCCCGGAGGTTGCTTATAGATATGGTAGTTTTCGGGAGGGTCGTTGTAGAACTCATAAATCCAATGGTCCTCGTCAGGGGGGTTGGTGTCCCCTATCACTCCAAACCAAGTGGGCATAATCCCATTCTTGGCCATGGAAGGGTACCGACCTACCCGGTCAGTCGCCGCTTTTACTACCGCACGGGGGATTTCCCGGACCTCATTAAACCAGATTAGTGTGCCTTCATAGGACAATAGCGCCCGAACGTTGTCGGGCTTGTCCATCGCAAAAAAGTCAACAAGCAGGTTGAGGCCGGGCTCCCCGGTATTAGGATTTCCGGGAATAATAATGCGGTGAGATACGGGAGCAGACCGTCTCATTGGTCCGCATTGGTCTTCCCGGAAAAGTGATAACCAAGTCTCAATAGTGGTTCTCCACAATTCAGGCATGGTGTTTCGGACTATCGCCGCCTTAAAGTATCTAACGTTGTCGATGGGGGATGGCTCTTGATTCAAGGCACGTCTCATGACTTCCCCACACAGTGCGGTCGTCTTGCCCGACCCCACGGGGCCCACAATCAGCCGAACGAACTCATCATCGAGGAGCATGTTGGACAGGACTTGGGCTTTGGAAAAGTCTAAATTGAGTATCGTGCCTTGCGCCATTAGCTAATCCGCCAGTCTAGCGCCGCAGGAAAGGCCATAAAGAACGCTGGCTTAAACAGCGAGTCTACCTTGTGGAGGTCAAGAGCCCCTGGGTAGGTGAGGGTGAAGCTTTGGGTCACGCCCCGCTCCCATGTTGCTGAAGCGACGGTCTGGTCTTCGTTGATGAGGTACTGATAGGCGAAGGTTACGACGGGCTTGACGTCCCCATACCCCCCACGCTTCTCAAACTCATCCATTGCATTCCGACGGAACATCATCTCAACCTCATCAGGGGTTTCCCTCATAGACTGAAAGGTTTCGGTGAAGGTCTGCAACGCATCACCTATCTGGAACTGGCAGGAATACTTAATCCCCCCGGTTTGGTCTTCCACCATCCATACATTACGTAGCTCGTCTTTAACATCTTTGTTTTTCATTATTTTTGCCCTTTCATTTTCATGAAGTCCGCCTTTGTCATTGTCCCTTGCCCAGATTCGCTGGGGAGGGCGCCGTGTCGATTATTGTCTGATTTCATTACATCCATCAGCATGGGGTTTATCACAAACCCAAGATTATGTCTTTCCTCTTGCCCAGGGTGCATTTGTGGCAGACGCTGGAGTAAACCTTCCAACCAGCGAGCTTGAACGGGCGTGAGGGCGAGTGTAACTCTGACATCAACCATTCCTGATTCAAGTGAATGAAATGTAGCCGGCTCTCGAACATATGCCGGCTCACAGAATTCGTCAGAGTCCGTTTCAGGGTCAAGTAGGTCAATGACTGGGTTGACTGATATGCCTCGAAGCTCTCGGACATAATCAACATACTTGGGGCCAAACCCCTTAAGTGTGCCGAATTCATGGGGAGAGAACCCCTCCAATATCCATTCTTCCGCCAAGGCCAGCTCAAGTAGCTTCTCCTTCTGCCGTACATTCATCATGTACTTCCCCACATTCACCAGATTCTTCACCGCCATGTTCAATCCTTTCCGGCATCGCCGTAGTAATAGTCAGTCCCACCATCTTAGGGGCACCGGTATCTACGCTCTTAAGCGCGTTGTTTTTAACATCCGTCCAATCTCCGAGGATATTCATGACCTTTGTCTTGTCATGCATCACTATTCGAAGGCATTCCGTGTATTCTGCTCTACTGCGGCCAGGGACAGACGTACGAACAAGGTCCATCTGCTTAATACAAGCCGTTACTTCTCGGGGCATAGTCTTGATGTTCTTCACGACCAGGTAGCCCTCGGGCGTTTGGTCAAATACATCCGTAATATTCCCATCCATGATGTTATGGGCCTCTTCCAGCAACGTTTCTTGCATAGAAGAGCGCTTTCGGACCCCTACTTGGAGCCTTTTCTCTATTTCACCGAAGAATTTAATGTCTAAAAACCACTTTAACGCCACTCCGGCCTCAATTCCAGCCATTTTAGCGGAATCTTCCCTCTCAAAGGCCCCATCTCCGAAGTATGCGTCCAAAAATGCATTCTTAGCCATCTTCTCACTGCGATACTTCACCAGAGGGTATACCGTGATTACATCATTTGCCATATAGGAAATGGTCTCCGCCACGTTCAAAGGCCTCTAGGGCGTCTAGCCCCACCTTATCCGCCCAATCAGCCACTGAGTGGCTATCCTCTTGGACATCATACTCGCTGAACTCGGGGATATAGTCTAAATCCGTCTTAGCGTCCCAGAAGTAGAACCTCCAAGCCCCACCTCGGCCATCATGGTCTTCCGTAGAGTAGGTGAGACCAACAGTAATACTCACTTGGTCCAGCATCCACTTCACACTCCCCGCCACTTCCTCCATCTTATACGTCGGAAACAACGGGCTACTGACAAACGTCTTAACTTCCATATCATCCCTCACTAATCTTGAGCCAAAACCCTAACGGTTCATCAAGCATAGCATAGCGTTTGATAATTGTCAAAGACGTGATTTCCTTGTCATCATGGTACATGAGCCCATTACAGGCATCGAGCACAATCTTGGCCAGGTTATCTACATCAGGTTTGGTCTGGTGGGGAGGGTTGCCTTTGAGGGCTTTGGGGCGCTTAAGGTCGAAGATAAGTTCGAGGTGAAGATTACCAGAGTATAAAGGCTCACCCCTCATGAAGAGAGCTACTTGCTCCTTCACTTCCGCCTTATAGTCTTGATTCTGCTTCGGGTCGTAGAAGGTGGCGAATGCTTTGCCCCCTTTACGTTGAATTACACGCGCACGGGCTCGCATACAAGCTCTTGGCTCGATGTGTACCCAGAATTGCTTCATTCTGCTCATGAAGAGTTCCTTATGGTATGTTTACTAAAGTCAGCGTTGTCGTTTTGGTTGGAGACCAACCTCCAACGCCAACTTCAGCTAAGCCCTATAGGGCTATAGGACTATAAGGGCTTATAGGCCCTAGTTGATTAGGCTTACAGAGTTTCCATGCCGTGAAGAACCAAAGTGATGACGGTAATGGAAACATACGGTAGTACAATAGAGTAGGTATTCATAAGTGCTGTAAGGGCATTATACTCATATAGAAAAATAAGTCAAGTACTTTCTTTGGCAAATAGGCAGATAAGAAAAAATATTGCAGTTATATAGAAGAGAACGCATTCTCATTAAGGCTTAGAGCCCTGATAGAAAAAAGTATTCTATAGGGGCTCTGAGACGGTAGGGCTAGAGGTTTATAGTCTCTTGGTATTAGGCTTGTCAAAGGCTTCGTCCCCTTTCAGTCTATGTATGCACAGGCGGATGCGTTGTGAATGGTCAACACCATCTCTTCGTCCCTTCCTGTCCCCCCGTCCTTCCGCACTACACAACCGCAACCACATAGCCCTCATCCACTACCCACTCACTCATCAGCATGCATGTCCCCCCTTGGTACCCAACCACACACCACCCCCTTCGTCAGTATGCTCAAGGTAGCAAAGGAGGCAATGGAACATACCCCCTCAAATCCCACCGATGAGGGGGTTTGTCCCCAAAATAACCCAGTCTTACAAAAGGAGTCACATCATGATTACAACAGTTGAACAACTCACAGGTCGCATCACATTAGGCTTAGTCGCATACGTTAAGCAAGAGGCACAAATAGATGGTCTGACCCAATATGGCGAGTGTGGGCCTGACGACGTGCAGGAGTTGGATGATATTACTGACGCTATCATCCGCCTCTTCTTGGCCTTACCTGAAGACATTAGCCCCATCTACCTACCGATATTGGAGGAAGTAGGTATCATCATTGATACTACCCTCGAAGAGCTATTCGCATTATAGTCAACAACCAATCACACAACAAAGGAGTCATCATGTACACATTCAAATCTAAGTTCGAAGCGGAAATCGCACGCATCTATTCCCCAATCCCACAGTCTCCACCCCTGTACTACACATCGCACACTGAGCACCATGCGAACTCTATCATCGCATCGCGTGTGTGTATTCTCCGCTTACAGGCTTACATCGCATCCAACGGCGTTGATTACCCAAGTGAAGCCAAAGACGTGCAGGAAGCCACAGACATGCTTCCATATCATGAGTCATACCTGCTTGAGGAACATGGCTACCCTGTAGACACGGACACATATCACAATACACTAGCAGAAGCTAAAGCCGAGTATGAAGCATCTCAGGCGTTCTTGGATGCTGACGAAGGCACATGCGCAACAATGAATGCTTCCAATGGAGCAGTTGCAATCCAAGAGTTCGCAGAGGAAGACATCTTAACATTCATGGGCTACACAGCGTAGTCTAACCCCAACAAAGGAG
>OLII01000040.1_pt1 | contig 40799 bp, 24 predicted proteins | sample 1609481 | NCBI WGS metagenome assembly OLII01 (sample SAMN05416859, study PRJEB24817) | seawater metagenome | isolation source: Sea water | place: Canada:Atlantic | collected 2013-11 | reverse complement strand
GAAGGAATCCGATATATGGATGCGCATAGTTCTGCCGCAACTTGTACTCCTTCGAGATACTCTTTGTTGACGGGGCAACACGCCTTTCGAAATAATGCAGCCATATTACCCGGAGATGCACCACTTTTGATTGACACGGCAACACCTACCCTACCAAAAATGCTTCAAAAAGCAGGATATAAAACAGCAGTTGTTGGAAAATGGCACCTTGGACTGGGAGATGGGATTGTTGATTGGAATAAAGCGGTAAAACCCGGACCTCTTGAGGTAGGTTTCGACTATAGTTTTCTGCTGCCTGCAACCGGTGATCGAGTACCAACAGTATATGTTGAAAATCATAATGTGGTAAACTTAAACCCCAATGACTCGCTATTCATCGACTACAAAAAGGCATATCCACAAGAAAAAAATGGGCTTTCCCACCCACAATTGTTGCGCCAAGCTGCAGACAAACAACATAGCAACGCTATTGTCAATGGCATTAGTCGTATTGGACATCAAAAAGGAGGCACATCAGCTCATTGGGTAGACGAAGAGTTTCCTGATGTGTTTACAGAAAAAGCAAAATCATTTATGAGAACGCATCAGAAATCTCCATTTTTCTTATTCTTCTCATTTCATGACATACATGTTCCAAGATTACCAAACAAAAGATTTGAGGGCTCCTCAGCTATGGGCCCGAGGGGAGATGCCATTGTACAAATGGATTGGATGACAGGAACAATTATCGAAGAAATTGAAAAACTCGGACTCGATAAGAACACTTTAATTATATTTACAAGTGATAACGGACCGGTACTTAATGACGGATATGAAGATCAATCTGAAGAAATGATTGGAACTCACAAACCTGCAGGACCTTTTAGAGGAGGGAAATACAGTGCATTCGAAGCGGGCACCCGAGTTCCGATGATCAGCTATTGGCCAGGAACAATAGCACCTGGAGAGAGTGCTGCACTCATGTCTCAAATCGATTATTACGCTTCTTTGAGTGAGATGCTAAATATCCCCTTAGACAAAGATGAAGCAATCGATAGTAAAAACATGTTAAAACCCCTGCTTGATGCTACTGTAAATGGAAGAGATGTGCTGTTAGAGGAAGCTTTCTCCTATTCAATTCGAAATAAAAACCTCAAGTACATCGCTCCCAAAACTAAAAAATGGGTGCCAGCCTGGTTGGATAATAAAAAAATTGAAACGGGAGCTTCTAAGAAACCTCAGTTATACGATTTAAATAAAGATCAAGGAGAACAAGTGAACATTGCAAAACAACATCCCCAAATAATTCAAAAGATGCAAGCACAACTTGACAGTATATTAAACATTGGGAAATAGTACAACTATGAATAGCACGAACAATTTACATAAAAATTATACAAACAGAGAACGGTTTTTAGTAGCTGTTGATTGTATTATTTTTGGTTTTGATTTGGAACAAGAACAATTGAAACTACTACTCTTTAAAAGAAAAGTACAGCCCTTGAAGGGGCAATGGTCTCTCATTGGATCCTTCATTAAAAAAGACATGACTTTAGAAGAATCTGCGAAACAAGTATTATTGGAATCAACGGGACTCGACAATATCTTTCTGGAAGAACTAAAAACCTACAGTAATGTCAACAGAGATCCTGGTGAGCGCGTAATTTCTGTGGGATATTCAAGTCTCATCCGATTAAACGAGTTACACAATCATAATGTAGAAGCATACGATGCAAAATGGTTTGGCTTGGATGAAATACCGGAGTTGATTCTAGACCATAAAACAATGGTCAATGATGCCATTGATAGACTTAAGGCAAGATTACTCAGACGACCGATAGGATTCAATCTGTTGGATGAAAAATTCACACTTCCACAGATTCAAACCTTGTACGAAAGTATTTACCAAAAAAAGCTAGACAACCGAAATTTTCGAAAAAAATTACTATCCTTTAACATTCTTACAAAAACAGAAGAAAAGGATAAAACTAGTTCAAAAAGAGGAGCATTCCTGTACACATTCAATAAAGAAAAATTTGATGAATTTGTAGCAAAGGGATATCATTTTGAATTGTAAACGCTGAAAATCAAAAACCTAAAACACCTATTGAAATCAATATTTATTTTTAGATAATACCACTAATCACCAGAATAAACCGAATCTTGACAACAACAATAGAAACTGAAAAATTTGAGGAAATCATTGACGGGGTTCCTTCTAAACTGTATGTGTTAAAAAACAATAAGGGTATAGAAGCAACCATTTCAAACTATGGCCTTCGCTTGGTTTCATTGCTCATTCCAGACAAAAAAAACATATTCAAAGATATTGTTTTGGGCTTTGCCAAATTAGACACCTACAAACATATCGACGGAGCCTATTTTGGAAGCATCGTTGGACAATATGCAAATCGTATTGAAAACGGCCGTTTTCAGTTAGGGAATCAGATAATTCAACTAGACCAAAATAATGGGTCCAATCATCTGCATGGCGGAGGCACAGGATACCATAAAGTAATGTGGAAGGCAACGCATATCACAACGAATTCATTGACTTTTGAAAAAACATTTCATGATGGCTGCAACGGATATCCCGGCAACACAACAGTTACCGTTACCTATAGCCTCACAGATAAAAATAGCTTTGATATAGCTTACAAAGCCACAACAGATGCTCCAACGATTATCAACCTGACACATCACTCTTACTTCAATCTTAAAGGAGAAGGAAACGGAAATATTGCAGATCATAAACTCATGATAAACGCTGCTCAATATCTTCCCATAAACACGCAATTAATACCTGATCAAGGACTGCAACCCGTAACAAATACCGTTTTTGATTTCCAAACAACAAAAACCATTGGTAAAGACATAGACAAAGACCACCCACAATTGTTCCATGCACATGGCTACGATCACAATTACGTACTAAACGAAATGCAAAAAGATGAAGAGGGAATGGTCCTAGCAGCCATAGTATCAGAAGAGCAAAGCGGAAGGGTCATGACCGTATACACCAACGAACCTGGAATGCAATTCTATTCAGGCAATCACATCTCTTCAAAATTAGTTGGTAAGCAAGGAAATGCGTATGAACCTAGAAGTGGATTCTGTCTCGAAACGCAGCATTTTCCAAACTCTCCCAACAACGCCAATTTTCCGTCTGTAACATTAGCTCCAGGTGAAAACTATGAATCAAAAACACGATATCAATTTTCGCTTCTAAAAGAAGAATAGACAACAAAAAAACAACCATAAAACTCATATTCACATGCAAATACTCGCGTTTATAGGATTTACACTCTTTGTGGCAATCATCTCATATTTTCAAAGTAGAAAAACAAATGAAAACTCTTCGGACGGGTATTTTTTAGGAGGCAGGAGTCTTACTGGAGTCGTTGTTGCCGGGTCTCTTTTACTAACCAATTTATCTACTGAACAGATTGTTGGACTCAATGGAGCTGCCTTTAAAGAAGGGATTTTAGTGATGGCGTGGGAAACACTTGCAGCAATTGCTATGGTGGTTACCGCCGTATACCTCCTACCTCGTTACTTAACCGGAGGGATTACAACCATTCCTCAGTTCTTGGAACGCAGATATGATACCTTCACAAAAACCATGACCTCTGCACTCTTCTTGAGTGGCTATGTTGTGGTACTACTTCCCATTGTACTGTATTCAGGAGCTTTAGCGATCAATACCATGTTCGACGTACCAGCCATGCTCGGCGTGAGTCAAACAACAGCACTGTGGATCACAGTATTTGGCATTGGAATTATCGGGTCTATCTATGCCATATTTGGAGGATTACGAGCTGTAGCAGTTTCAGACACCATCAATGCAATAGGATTACTTATTGGAGGATTAATGATCCCGATTTTTGGACTTCTCGCTATCGGAGATGGGAGCATTAGTCATGGAATTTCTACGCTGATCACAACCCATCCAGAAAAATTCAATTCCTTAGGAGGACCTGAAGCATCTGTACCTTTTGGAACTATTTTTACAGGAATGCTATTGGTCAATTTATTCTATTGGGGAACCAACCAAGCCATTATTCAAAGAGCTCTAGGAGCAAAAAACCTCAAAGAAGGTCAAAAAGGACTTTTATTGGCTGCATTTATTAAAATTCTTGGTCCACTCATTGTTGTAGTCCCTGGAATTATTGCTTTCCATATGTTTGGAGACCAACTCCAAAATCCTGATGAAGCCTATCCAAAACTAATAACAGAGGTATTGCCTGCCTCTTTGGTTGGTTTTTTTGCAGCCGTTCTATTTGGTGCCATTTTGAGTTCTTTTAATTCAGCCCTAAACAGCTCGGTAACCTTATTCGGCATAGATATTTATAAAACTTATTTCAATAAAAAGGCTTCCGAGCAACAAATAGTGAAAGCTGGAAAACGTTTTGGAGTCATACTAGCTTTATTTGCCATGTGCATTGCTCCGTTTATAGCAAATGCGCCAGATGGTCTTTTTGGATACCTTCAAAAAGTAAATGGATGTTATAGCATTCCAATACTCACGATTATCATTGTAGGATACCTCACTAAATATGTACCTGCCTTTGCAGCGAAAACAGCAATGATTTCAGGTGTAATACTCTACTTGGGATATATTCTATTAGACGAATTTGTTTTTCCAGGAGCATTCCCACATTTTCTTCATGTGATGGCTATTTTATTTGTTTGTAATGTCCTAGTAATGCTTGCTATTGGAAAATTTGCACCTCGCGAAACCGCATACGAGCAATACCAATCAAATGCTGTAGCGATCGCGCCATGGAGATACTTGAAACCCGTTGGAATCACTATTTGCCTCATTGTAATTGCAATCTATTATATTTTTTCATAACCCATGGACAACGCATTAGCCAAAAGAATAGAAAAAGGGTTTACGACAGTATTTGACAAGCAACCCTTATTGTTTTTTTCACCAGGACGCATTAATTTAATTGGAGAACACATTGACTACAATAACGGTTTTGTATTCCCTGCAGCCATTGACAAGGGAATTGTTGTAGCTTTAGAAAAAAGCAACACCTCCAAAACAACAATTATTGCAGCAGATTTTGAAGAATCTTTTCATCTTGACTTGGATAATTTAATTCCAGTCGAAGAAGGCGGATGGCGAAATTACGCAATTGGGATTGTAGGTGAATTGCAAAAAATGGGTTATAAAATAGCACCATTTCACATGCTCTTTGGAGGGAATCTTCCAGCCGGAGCAGGACTATCATCCTCTGCCGCACTGGAGAACGGAATTGTTTATGGACTTAACACACTTTTTAATCTCGGCCTAAGTCGTGAACAAATGATCTTCATTTCTCAAAAAGCAGAACACAACTATGTGGGTGTTCACTGCGGAATTATGGATCAATTTGCGAGTATGTTTGGAAAAAAGGATCATTTTATTTTATTAGACTGTCGCAACCTCGAAAGGAATCTATTTCAGATAGATCTCCAAGAATACACCCTCGTTTTAATCAATTCAAATGTACATCACACTTTGTCTGAAAGCACCTACAACAAGCGCAGATACCTTTGTGAAAAAGCAGCCAATCTATGTCATAAGGAATCATTGAGAGATGTAGGTCTAAGTGAACTAAAAGGCATTCAACAAGAGCTATCCCAAGAAGAATACCAAATGATGCTTTATGTGATTGAAGAAATGGAACGTACCCAAAAAGCTGCAAAATGCATAAGACAAAACAACTTACATGCGCTGGGTGCCTTATTATTTGAGACACATGCAGGGCTTTCATCACAATACAAAGTAAGTTGTGAAGAATTAGACTTTTTAGTAAGTATGGCAACTCAAAATCCACAGGTAATAGGAGCTAGAATGATGGGAGGTGGATTTGGCGGGTGTACCATTAATATGGTTAAAAAGGAAGGTGTTTCCACTTTCATTTCTGAAACCTGTGCTGCATATCAGCAAAAATTTGGCTTTGACTGCCAAGAAATTACTATTTCCATATCTCATGGAACACATCAAATAATGGCGGAATGAACATACAAGAATATTCACATAAAAGACGTAACATTTTAACGGGAGAGTGGGTTTTAGTTTCTCCTCACAGAGCGAAGCGCCCTTGGCAAGGACAGGAAGAAAAGGTGGTGAAAGAAAAACGCCTCACCTATGAGGAGGATTGTTATCTCTGCCCAGGAAATACACGAGCTAATGGTGAAATAAACCCGAATTACACCGATGTTTTTGTTTTTCAAAATGACTTTGCAGCATTGCAAGAAAACACGCCATCTTTTGAAGAAACAAGTCCTTTTTTCCAAGTAAAAAGTGAGCAAGGAATTTGCAAAGTAATTTGTTTCAGTCCGGATCACTCGAAAAGTCTGGCCGACATGTCTATAGATGCCATTACAAAAGTAGTAGCCACATGGAAAGCAGAGTACACGGAGCTCGCAGCAAACCCTGTGATCGATTATGTTCAAATATTTGAAAATAAAGGGGCGGTCATGGGATGTAGCAATCCGCACCCACATGGACAAATATGGAGCCAATCTACACTTCCAAATGAAGTCGTAAAAAAAGCAGCGCATCAGCAGGCCTATTTCGAAAATGCGAACAGCAGTTTACTTGGTGATTACCTAGAACAAGAACTTCTGAAAGAAGAGCGCATTCTTTTTGAAAATCGTCATTTTGTTGTTTTAGTTCCTTTTTGGGCAGTCTGGCCATTTGAGACCATGATTGTACCAAAGCAACACCAGACACATATTGGGCAACTCAATCGAGAACAAGAGCTTGAGTTTGCAGAAGCGATCGCCGTGATCACAAAAGCTTATGATGCATTATTCAATTGCTCCTTCCCCTACTCTAGCGGAATTCATCAAGCACCAACAAATGGAAAAAATCAAGAGCATTGGCATTGGCACATGAGTTTTTATCCGCCATTATTGCGCAGTGCCAATGTAAAAAAATTCATGGTTGGTTATGAGATGTTCGGTTCTCCACAAAGAGATATTACACCAGAACAAGCAGCAGTTCAATTGCGTGCATGTATTCAATAAAATAACTATCTTGACCACATGAAAACACATGCCCTCAAATTAATCTTGATCTGTTTCTCTTTTCTATTTGTAAATAGCTGTAAACAAGCAAATACAAAGATAAATTCATCTCCAATTGTAAAAACCTACCCAAAAAGTATAGAGATCCCTGAGGGAATGACTTGGGTTCCTGGAGGAGAATTTTCTCAAGGTGCGCTTGCTGACGACCCTTATGCTCTTGCGCATGAAAAGCCCGTGCATCGCGTAACGGTCGATGGTTTTTTTATGGATCAAACAGAAGTAACCAATGCGCAATTCAAAGTTTTTGTCAAAGCCACCGGTTATCTCACCATTGCTGAAAGAGCGGTAGATTGGGAAGTAATCAAACATCAAGTTCCTGAAGGAACTGAAAAACCTGCAGACTCTTTATTACAACCTGGCACGCTTACCTTTATGAAGTGTCACAGCACACCAAACAATTTAAATGACTATTCGCAATGGTGGAGTTGGACCCAAGGAGCCAATTGGAAGCATCCTTCAGGACCAGCAAGTTCTATTGAGGGCAAAGAACAGCATCCTGTGGTTCACATTGCCTACGAAGATGCGTTGGCCTATTGTGAATGGGCAGGAAGACGTTTGCCCACAGAAGCCGAATGGGAATTTGCAGCAAGAGCGCAACAAGATGAGGCCATTTTCTTTTGGGGCAAAGACCCTAAACAACTCGTTTCTCATGCAAATACATGGGAAGGTGAATTTCCTGTGAGCAACACCTTAGAGGATGGTTTTGAGCGCAGTGCTCCTGTTCGATCTTTTAAGCCCAACAAACTGGGTCTTTACGATATGGCTGGAAATGTTTGGGAATGGACAAGTGATTGGTACCACGCAAACTACTATCAAAACGTAGCTGCTGAAAAGGAAATACTCAGAAATCCAAATGGCGCTAGTACATCGTACAACCCTATGAATCCTAGAACTCAGGAAAAAGTCATCAAAGGAGGTTCTTTTTTATGCAACGCTTCGTACTGTGCAAGCTATCGAATTTCGTCTAGAATGGGAACCACTACAGACTCCGCATTAGAGCATGTAGGTTTTAGAACGGTAGCCACCTTAGATATGTTACAAAGCAAGTAACGGCTATCTGAGAGGAGTTATGAATACACATCGTATTTTAAAAGAAATACAACAAGTACTCACTGTCTTCTGCGTTGTATTTTTGTATTGCCTGTAAAAAAGAAGCTCTTTGATTAAAATACCCCCGTATTTACATGAAGAAATTCACCAGGTACGCTCAAATAATCCTCTTAATTTGTAAGAATCAAAAGCAATTACAAATAGCAGTTGCAATCAATTTAAAATATACACATGGAGTTAGAGGGCAAAGAGCACTTTGATGCTATCGTAATCGGAACTGGAATTTCTGGTGGCTGGGCAGCCAAGGAATTGTGCGAACAAGGACTTAAAACACTCGTTTTAGAAAGGGGGCGCATGGTAACTCATGTACAAGACTATCCTACTGCACATAAGGAAGTCTGGGAGTATCAATTCCGAGGAAGAAATTCATTAACAACACTTCAACAGCAACACAAACAACAACGCACAGGATTTGTGACACATGAAAACACAAAACACTGGTTTGTCAATGATCTTGAGCACCCATACAACGAAACAAAACGTTTTGATTGGATTCGAGGATATCATGTAGGAGGACGATCTATTACCTGGGGACGTCAAGCCTTGCGAATGAGTGATCTTGATTTCGAAGCAAATAAATTAGATGGGCATGGTATAGATTGGCCTATACGCTATGCTGATCTTGCTCCTTGGTACACCAAAGTTGAAAAATTTATTGGAGTAAGTGGAGAAAACATTGGTATTGATCAGCTTCCTGACGGTCACTTTTCTCCACCGATGGAGCTAAATTGCGTTGAAAAACATTTCCAAAAACAACTTTCAAAAAATTTTCAAAATAGACATCTCACCATCGGCAGATTTGCCAATATCACCGGAGAGAAACTACACAAAGGAAGACACCAATGTCAGCATCGAAATCGATGCATGCGCGGCTGTCCAATAGGCGGCTATTTTAGTAGTAATAGCGCTACGCTTCCTGCTGCACAGCGAACTGGAAATATGACATTGAGACCGCACTCAATTGCCTACGAGATCGTCTATGACGACAAAATACAGAAAGTAACTGCTGTCAAAATTATAGATGCACAAACCAAAGAAAAAAAGACATTCTACAGCAAGGTCATCTTTCTTTGTGCATCCACTATTGCCTCAACAAGTATTTTACTACAGTCCAAATCCGAGAGATTTCCGAATGGTTTAGGAAATGATAGTGGAGAATTAGGACACAATCTTATGGACCATCACTTTAGGGTTGGTGCTAGCGGAATATCACCTGATTTTGAGGAGGAATCATTTTCAGCAAAACGCCCGGCGAGCTTTCACATCCCTCGATTTCGAAATTTAAAAAACAATCAGTCATCTGCTTCATTTTTAAGAGGCTATTCTTTTCAAGGAAGTGCGAGCAGAACAAACTGGCGGAGAGCAATTAAGGAATTGAGTTACGGAAAAGAAATGAAAGAACAGCTACTTACCCCGGGACCTTGGCGTATTGGCATCAACGGGTTTGGAGAGTGCCTGCCCTACCACGAGAATAAAATGAGACTCAATTACAAAAAACTCGACAACTGGGGATTGCCAACTGTTACCTTTGATGCAGCATTCAAAAACAATGAAAAAGAGATGCGCAAGGACATGCAACAAGAAGCCATTCACATGCTTGAATCAGCAGGATTTATCGAAGTTGAAGGCTTTGACAACAGTTGTATCCCTGGACATGCCATTCATGAAATGGGAACAGCACGTATGGGAAGGGACCCAAAAACTTCTATTTTAAACAAACATAATCAACTGCATCAAGTACCTAATGTGTATGTAACTGATGGGGCTTGCATGACTTCCTCCGGAACACAAAACCCATCACTTACTTATATGGCTCTTACAGCTAGAGCGGCGGCACATGCAGTCAATGCAATTAAAAAAACAGACATCTAAGATGAACAGAAGAAATGCCCTCAAAACAATTTCAAATGTATTGGGCTACACCATAGCAGCACCAACTCTCCTAGGTATTTTAGGCGCTTGCACTGGTGAGAAGAAATCTTGGAAAGCGCAGTTTCTAAATGACAATGAAAAATACATGTTAGGTTATATGGTTGATATTATATTGCCGTCAACTGACACTCCGGGAGCATTAGAGCTGAATCTTGTTCAATTTATAGATTGTATTCTTAAAGGTACCGTAGACGATATACATTTAAAAAGAATTCGTCAAGGGAGTACGAAAATAACTCAAGACTTTGAAAAAAGCTTTGGTAAAACACTCCAAACAGGAACAAAAAATGAGTTTCAACAAGTGATTTCGTCCTACTTTGATATTTCCAAAAAAGAAGAAGAAGCTGTTTTTTCACTGTTAAATACCCCTTTTGATAAAGTTCCATTCCATGAAAAATCTCGCTTTGTTATCTACCAATTCCTCACCCTTATAAGAACGCTAATTCTTCTAGGCTATTGTACAGATCAATCTATACAGGAAAACGAACTCGTGTATTAAGATTTCTTTTGGCTACGGATCCTTTTTATGGCGATACATCAAGGTTAAACTTTCTTAACAACGCTCCATTATTGTCAGATTTCACCTGACTTTTAAATTTTGCAGGAGGCATTCCAAATTCTTCTTTAAAGCATTTGGTAAAATACTTAGCATCTTTGTAACCCACCATAAAAGAAGCCTCTGACACATTGTAACCGTGTTTTACAAGCAAAAGGGCAGCTCTTTTTAATCGAAGAGAACGAATGAACTCTACGAGTGTTTTTCCTGTAACATCCTGACACTTTCGGTAGATGACCGAATAACTCATATTCAATGAAGAAGACAACTCTTCCAAACGAAAATCAGAATTTTCAATTTGAGCATTCAACTCATGTACCAAGCGATCCATAAACACATCGTCTTTAGAAGGTGAATCAATTTCGCTTGGTGTACTTATTAAATCTCTTTGATATCGTTGTAAAACTTGTTCTTGCTTAGCGATGATGTTTTGTATCTTCAAAAACAATTCTTGAAAGTCAAAAGGTTTCCTTATGAATTCTACCGCACCAGATTTCAAACCATTAAACTTTGTATGGGTCGTGTTCTTTGCAGTAAGAAGAATAATGGGTATATGTGCCGTTGCTTTCTTCTCTTGGAGCTTTTTACACATGTCTATACCATTCATCACAGGCATCATAATATCGCTCAATATCAAATCTGGGAGGTGCTTTTTAGCCAATTCAATACCTTCTTTTCCATTCTCAGCAATGAATAAATTATACTCATTTCCAAGCACATCTTTTAAAAACATTTGCATCTCTATATTATCTTCCACCAATAAGATAGCATGCTTCTTCTCACTTGGCGCAGCTATGGCAGTGGATAACTGTTTTTCAAGCGATTTCAAATCGTTTTCAAGTGCATTGAAGGTATAAGCTTCTTCGGGGTCAACAGCTATCTTTTGAGCCTCAGAAAACACATCATCTCCGAGTTGCAATTGAAAACTAAAACAGGTTCCTTTTTCTGGAGAGGACGCTACACTTATAGTTCCTTGATGCAATGTGATTAACTCTTTAGTTAATGCCAAACCAACTCCTAAACCTTTCGCTGTTTTCCCTAAATCAGCTTGGTAAAAAAGCTTAAAAATATCTTCTAACTCGTCTTGCGGAATCCCCGGCCCCGAGTCAGTTACACGAACAGTAACAACCTCTTCGGTTGTATCTGTAATAACTCGTAACGAGACAGCGCCTTCTTTAGGTGTAAACTTAAAAGCATTTGACAACAAGTTATACATCACATGTTCGATCTTCTCAATATCGTACCAAAGGATAATGGAGGAGTCTGCGTAATCTTGAATAAAATCGATGTTTTTAAATCTAGCTTGTTCTCCAAAAGAAATTGCGATTTTTTTCAGGTCTTTCACCAAGTCGTTTTTTGAGGCAAAAATGCGCAATTTACCTAGCTCTCGGTTTCTCAGCGTCATCAGCTCTTTGGCAATTCTAGATAAGCGATTGGCATTATTGCTAATCATGAGAAGTCGTTGCTTTAGCAGATAATTTCCATTGATTCCTGCGCGCTCTAACATATCTTCAATGGGACCGAGAATTAGTGTTAGTGGTGTCTGAATTTCATGCGACATCTTCGCAAAAAAGTTCATTTTTAAGGCATACAACTCCTTCTCTTTATTGTTTTGCCACATCTCTTTTGAAAGTCTATTCTTGAGACGCAACCATGTCACAAGTCCATATACAATGGCCAAGAGAACAAGGAAGTATCCAAACAGCGCAACATTACTGAACCACCAAGGTGGACTAATAGCAATTACAATGGATCTAGATGGAATATCCCATTCACCGTTCTTAGAGCCTGCTTTGACTTCAAAGACATAATCTCCAAATGGAATATTGGTATAACTTGCAATACGATCTCTTTTGGACACAATCCAATTTCTATCAAAGCCCTTCAAACGATATGCATAATCATAATTTGCATTTAATACATTATCAAGTGCTGAAAATTGAAATGAAAAAGAAGATTGATCCGAATTCAACTGTAGCTTTTGAACATTCACCACTCCATTTTGAACCTGCTCTGAAATCAAAGAATATGCCGGCTTGTTCAAGATATCAATTGCTGTGATATGAAGTACTGCCCTACTTTCATTCTTCAGCAATTTGTCTGGGTGAAATGCATTTACTCCTGTATCACCACCAAAATACATGGTACCATCATCACTTTTAAAAGCACTTCTTCTCGAAAAAAAACTGCTCTTAAATCCATCTGTCTGATAGTAAGATTTTAGTTGATCCGAATCAACCTTGTATTGGTGTATTCCATTAGAACTGCTCAACCATAATTCATTAGAATTAGCCAACAGCATGGCATAAAGAGAAATCCCCTTTAAATCTTTATGTGCTGCAAAAGAGTAATGTGTCTGACGTTTGATATCGTATTTGAGGAGTACACCTGAAGCACATAGAATCCATAAATTTCCGTTCTGATCTGGCTGTATCGTGTGAATATTGTAATTGGACACATCATCAGAGGAAGCTGAAAAATAGGAGTGCTTTTTAAAATAAGACTTCGTTAGGTCAAAAGTATCACCTTCAAGACTATACAATCCTCGAGGATTAACGCCCATCCAAATAACGCCATGCTCATCCTCTGCAATACTCATGGAAAACTTACCAAACAACCCCTCTTCCATAAAGGTAAAGGACTTTAAGAGCTTACCATTCTGAGAAAAAACAAAGAGCTCCTTCGTGGATGAAACCCACATACGATGCTTCGAATCTTGAAAAAGAACTCGAATATCTGAATTCAAATCTACATTCAACGTATCCAATTCTTTCTTTCTAATTTTTTTAGATTTGGCATCAACAATCCATAAACCATGCTGATAGGTTCCAATCCATAAACTACCATTAGCGTCCTCTTGTAGCTGTTGTATGTAGCGCCCATCAAAATATCTCTTGCCCTCTTCAGCAATGGTAAAGGCTGTTTTTTTACCGTCTGCAGCAACTTTCAATAATCCTTCACCATCAGTTCCAATCCACAAGATATCATCACGTGTCTTATAAACCGCATTGACCTTTGTTGGTTTATTACTTTTAAGACCATTGTAGTATTGAATATCTGGATTCTCCTTGGGCAACACATTGACCATACCACTCTTCAGGGTGCACCAAATATTCCCATTTGAATCTTCCCCAATGTCTACAATAGTATTGCTGCCAATAGAAAACGGATTACTATCGTCTTGCACATATTCTTGTACTACTTTCGTCTGTGTATCTATTCGGTACAAACCATCTCCATCTGTTCCCACCCAAATATCTCCACTTTGATCACAGAATAGAGAAATAATCATAAAACGATCACGCGAGCTTCGGTTCGATCCATTTAATTTGACAGACTGAAGGACAGTATTTTCTGAATCATAGAGAAACAACCCTTTTTTTTCTTTAGCAATCCAAATGCGGCCGTTCAAATCATTTAACAACCGTAAATTTTGATTTGGAGGAAACATGCTATCCTCAATTAATTGAAACTCATTTTTAGAAATAGAATAGGAATAAAGAAATCCTGCAACGGTACTGACCCACAGTTCATCCTTATTTACAGCTGCAATACTGAGCACACCTTGTGATCCTGCCAATACTTTTGGCAATACATTTACTCGAAGTATCTTATTGGTAAGATATGAATATTTGTAGAGGCTACCATTGTTAGCACCTAGCCAAATATTTTCTTCGTGTGATTTCCAAACATTTATTTGAGGAGAATCTCCTTGTGAGGTAAGTTGCTCTTTGTAAGAGGTAATCTGACCTATTTTTTCAACTTTGGAAAGTTCTCCTTTCAAGGAAGAAATCCAAAGATCACCTTGCCGATCTTTAAAGAGTTTAAAATTACGATCCTGTGTGAAAGAAGGTCCAAATAGTTGACTAAATGGCTCAAAATGAAAATCATAGCCATCATACTTATACAGGCCAATATTATCGGTTGTCACCATAAAACCATTTGCATCTTCATAGAAACCTTCCGATGCAAAAAAAGGTTGCTCTACATGCATGAAATTAGGTGATTGTTGGCCACAAAGCAATATACTAGTCAATAAAAAAAGACAACAAAAGACTACCTTAATGGAGGTAGAGGCTAGACGCACGTTCATAAATAAGAATGTATAACTCTCAAAACAAAGGCTACTTAAGTTGCATTGAGATCATATGATTCTCAAATATACTGCTTGTGATTTGAAAATAAAAATATTTCGATCAAGAAAAGTCCCGCTTGAAATCAATAAAACAAGTAGGGGTTATTTTAATCAAAAATAGGAGGTGTTTTTTTGTATCTCACTGATTAGCAAAAAAATCACCCCTGTATAGGCGAAAAAACCACGTATTTTTTTATGAAACATTTAACAACTTTGTAACACTAGTTTAACTATTCGTAAAAAACGCATTTAAAATAAAGAGAATTTCTTATGAGTACAAGAAGAGAATTTTTAAAAAAATCTGCCATAACAGGAGCCGGATTAGCAATTACACCAAATCTGACCTTTGGAGCAAGCAATGCCAAAACACAAAAACTTAAAATTGGGTTCATTGGTGTAGGTCTTAGAGGAACCAACCACTTAAAAAATACATTACTACGAAAAGATGTTGAAATCACCGCGATCTGTGATATTGATCCTCGAAGAATTAAAATTGCATTAGACAAAATAGAAAAGGCAGGACACAAAAAACCAAAAGTTTTTGGAAGTAATGACTACGACTACAAAAATCTATTAGCACTAAAAGAGGTAGACGCTGTCATCATCTCTACTCCATGGCTATGGCACACAAGAATGGCTAAAGATGCCATGTCAGCAAAAAAATACACCGGCCTAGAGGTATCTGCAGCAAATACTATGGAAGAATGCTGGGATTTGGTAAATACTCACGAGCAAACAGGCACTCATTTAATGCTACTTGAAAATGTAAACTACCGCAGAGATGTCATGGCTGTTCTAAACATGGTAAGACAAAATGTATTTGGCGAATTGGTGCATTTTAGATGCGGATACCAACATGACTTAAGATTTGTAAAATTAAACGACGGGAAAACTGCCTATGGAAAAGGTGTTGAGTTTGGAGAAAAAGGAATCTCAGAATCAGCATGGCGCACACAACACTCCCTTTTAAGAAATGCAGACGTATACCCAACACACGGTATTGGGCCAATAGCTGCCATGTCTAATATCAATCGAGGAAATCGATTTACCTCTATTAGCTCAAATGCTTCAAAGGGAATTGGTATCCATAATTACATCGTAAAACATGGAGGAGCCGATCATCCAAATGCAAAACTAAAATTCAAACAAGGTGATGTAATTACAAGTACCATTGAAACAGCACTAGGCGAAACTATTATCGTTACGCATGACTGTAATTTACCAAGACCCTACTCTCTTGGATTTAGAGTACAAGGAGCAAATGGATTGTGGGAAAAAGACGGAAATCGCATGTACATCGAAGGAAAATCTAAAAAACCACACCGTTGGGACGACTCCAAAGAATGGCTTCAAAAATACGACCATCCACTATGGCAAAAATACGGAACCTATGCACAAGGAGCTGGACACGGAGGGATGGACTTTTTCGTATTAAACGCCTTTGTAGAATGTGCGAAAGAAAACATGGCTCCACCAATTGATGCCTATGATGCAGCTGCTTGGAGCGCTATTACACCGCTCTCCGAACTCTCCATAGAGAACAACGGAGCACCTCAAGATTTTCCAGATTTCACTAGAGGTAATTGGGTGAAGCGAAAACCATACAATTGGATTAAAGACACCTATTAAACATGACCAATAAAAAAAAGAATGCTAAACTTAAACTACACTTATGAGAAATTCATTAACTAAATGGTTGCTACTGCTTTTATTAGCGATTACCCATGCGATTCAAGCACAACAGCAGACCATAAAAGGAACCATTACAGAAAAATCGGGAGGACCATTACCGGGAGCCTCTGTGACTATTAAAGGAACACAAACCGGAGTAGAGACAGATTTTGATGGAAAATACAGTATCAAAGCCGCCAATACAGATACACTGGTGTTTTCCTTCATTGGTTATAACAATCAAGAAATCTTAGTCGCCGGGCAAACAACTATTGATGTTGTTTTAACCGAAAACGTATCACTATTAGATGAAGTAGTAGTCGTTGGTTTTGGCGCTCAAAAACGTTCCAATCTAAGTGGTGCCGTGACCACAGTGAAAATGGACGAAATTTTAGGGGATAGACCTGTAACGACCGCGAGCACTGCTCTACAGGGAGTAGCAGCAGGTCTATTAGTTGTAAATACTTCTGGACAACCTGGGAGAAACAATACCTCAATCGAACTAAGAGGTTTTGGGTCTATTAACAACGCAACGCCTCCTTTGATTTTGGTAGACAACGTTGAGATGTCGCTACAAGATATCAACCCAAATGACATTACAGATGTAACTGTATTGAAAGATGCAGCGGCCAGTTCTATTTATGGAGCTAGAGGTGCATGGGGGGTGATTCTAATCTCTACCAAAAAACCAGAAAGAGATCAAAAAATAAAATTCAACTACCGAAGTACAGTGGGTATATCAACTCCTTTGGAATTGCCAGAAAAGCCGACCATACATGAATTTGTGAGTATGCTAAATACCATAGGGATTCAAAACTACTTTTCAAATCAAAACGTAAACACCTGGTTAAACTATTTAGAAGATTACAAAGTAAACCCTGGAAATTACCCTACAGGAACTATATTGGATGCTGATGGATACAACTACCCATTGAAAGAAACCTATCCAATCCAACAATTATTAGACAACACAGGAACTGTCATAAAGCACGACTTTAGTTTCAGTGGAGGTAGCAAAAGATCTTCGTACCGAATCTCTACTTCTTTGAGTGAAGAAGATGGTATTATTGTCACTGACAACGATAGCTTTACCAAGTACAACCTAAATGCATATTTGAATACAGACATTAGCAACAAGCTAAAGTCTACCACAAATATTTTCTACAGAAAAAGTACCCGTTCAAACCCAAGAGGAGGTTACAACCAAGCTGTGAACGAACCTGTATGGTTACCTACTGGATACTTTACCCTAGAAGATGGAACCGAATTGCCATTTGACTCTCCGGACAACTTAGAAAGACTATTGCCAAACACAAAGGTAAAAACAGATGTTTTTAGATTGTTCCAAAAACTTACCTATGAGCCGATAGATCGTTTAAAAATCAATGGAGAATTCACCTTTGAGCGTGGAACGACCACTTCAAAATCTTCAAACATACAATTGCAAACGGTAAACAGAGCCTTGTATGTACCAAATAATTCGAATCCTGAGCTTACGAGTGCAAGTAAAAGCTTCAGTGAATTTGAAAATGTAGCACTTAATGTATATGCAAATTATGGACTAACCCTGGATGAGGCACATAATATAGACTTTATGGCGGGATATAACCGTGAGGAAAGCTTTTCTAATGGGTTTAATATTAGAGGAGAGAATTTATTATCAACCTCTCTTACCACAATAAACGCTGCTACAGGAACCATTAGTGGAGGTGATTCTTTCCGTGAAACTGCTGTTATGGGGTATTTTGGACGTTTGCAATACAACTTTAAAGAAAAATACTTCCTTGAAGGAAATATTAGATACGACGGGTCTTCCAAATTCCCAACAGCCGACCGTTTCGGGACCTTTACATCATTTTCTGCAGCTTGGAACTTGAAAAAAGAAGCCTTCCTGTCAGACGTATCATGGATCTCTTTATTGAAGTTCAGAGGTTCTTATGGAGAAATAGGAAACCAAGACATTCCAGGTAATGCTTATCCTTATATTTCTCAGTGGAGTCCAAGAGAAACGTGGTTGTTAAATGAGGCGGGAATCCGTTACACAACTATTGAACCAGGTTTATTAGTAAGTCCGACTTTGACTTGGGAAACAGCTCAAAAAACCAACCTTGCCTTGGATGCTGCATTTTTAAAAAACCGTCTATCAGCAACTTTCGAGATGTATCGAAATAAAACAATTGACATGTTAATCCCAGGAAGTGAGTTACCCGCTGTTCTTGGAGCTGATGCACCTGTAACTAATGCTGCCGATTTAGAAACCAACGGATGGGAACTGTCCTTAGGATGGAAAGACAACATCAACGATTTTAAATACGGAATCAACTTCAATATTTCAGACAACCAATCAAAAATCACCAAATTCGACAATCCTGCAGGCCTATTATCTCAATACTATGTAGGTAGAACCATTGGAGAAATTTGGGGATATGTGACAGATGGATACTATACGGTAGATGATTTTGTGGAAGGTACCTTGGATGCGAACTTAACCGGTGTGAATCGTCAGCTGAAAGAAGGCGTTGTTGGTTTTGAATCTGGAGCAATCCCATACCCTGGTGACATCAAGTATGTAGATCTAGATGGTGATGGAATCATTACCAATGGAAACAGCACCCTAGAAGATTCTGGAGACACAAAAATCATTGGAAACAGTCGTAGACGTTACAACTATGGAATCAATGGATATGCCTCTTACAAAAACTTTGACTTCTCATTTGCCTTGAGTGGTGTTGGAAAAAGAGATCGAAATCTAACAGGAGCCAAAGCATTCCCATACCAAGGTCAATTCGATGACATGTTCAAACACCAGCTCGACTTTTGGACACCTGATAATCAAGACGCTTACTACCCAAGAATGTATGGCAACAACACCAACTTCTCAGGAGATAGAGGAAACTATGGACACAGTAGAAGAACGCAAACAAAATACCTAAGAGATGCTTCCTTCTTGCGCATCAACAATATCTCATTAGGATATACAGTACCAAAAGCAGTTACAGACAAATTAAAAATGGATAAAGTACGTCTCTTTTTAAGTGGAGAAAACTTACATACGTTCCATAAGCTACCAAAAGGAATCTCTCCTGATGTAAATGTAGATGGAACCTATCCAATCATGAAAAACTTCGCTTTAGGAGCTCAAATCTCATTCTAATCAAAAAATGAAAACCATGAAACATATTAAATACATATTAACCTTCTCAGTACTTCTGGCTTTTCTGACTGGATGTAATGACGAGTTTTTAGAAAAACTTCCACAAGATTCGCTTGCCGAAACCAATACTTTTGAATCGAACAATTCAATCAGAGCGTATGCTTGGCAATTTTATGAAATGTTTGAAGCACACAACGAAACCAATCGAATTGGAGGTTCTTTAAGACCTGGGAGCGGGTTTGGATTGAATCGTGAGGCAGATGCCGACCTGATTCAAAGAAATACCAACGGAAATGGAGTGGATTATATCTGGGGACGCGTTATTGTTCCATCTGCCGATGCAACCTACACCCGTTCATACCAACAAATCCGAAAGGCCAACCTCTTAATTAAAAATATACCAACCTCTAGTTTGGACCAAGGTGATAAAGATCACTGGATGAGTGTAGGGTACTTTTTTAAAGCATTTAATTACTTCAATCTATTGAAAAAATATGGAGATATTCCATGGTTGGAAGAATTGGTAACCGATGTATCTGAAGAGTTGTATGGACCGAGAACAAGCAGAGATGTGGTTGCTGCAAATATTTTAAGAGACTTACAATGGGCTGCAGCCAATATCAAAAACAATGTTACGCTAGAAGGAAAAGAAATTGACAAAAGTGTTGTCAATGCCTTCATCTCTCAATTTGGTCTTTTTGAAGGGACCTGGAGGAAATATCATAATTTAGGAGATGCTGCAAAGTACCTCGAGGCAAGTGCTGCAGCATCTGCAGCACTGATTGCAGAATTCCCTACCTTACACCCCAACTTTGATGAATTACACAACAATGAAAGTTTAGCAGGGGCTCAAGGAATTATCTTATACAAGCAATACAATGAAGAAGAAAACTGGTCAAACATGTCTACCACATTCAGAGCTTCCAACTCTACTTGGGACATCACCAGAAAAGGAGTTGATAAATTCTTGATGACCGATGGACAAACACGTTACAATAGCCCATTGTTTGAAGGAGATCAAGATTCTCATGCAGAAATGCGCAATCGCGACAAGCGATTGTTCTATATGACTCCTGCCCCTTATAAGGTAACAAGAGTAACCAACCAAACATGGATCTCTACTGGAAACCCGGCAGATGAAGAGTTCTTTGGGTGGTACGAGACCAATAGTGATGACTTGCACAAATATTTACCAGATTTAAACTGGAGAGGAAACTTAGTGAGCAGAGTTCCTAACTTCAATCAGAATCGTGTAGCTGGTTACAACAGAACATTCTCTGGATACCGCGTATGGAGACACTACAATCATTTAATGACAGGAACCTCTTCGAGAGACATTGCAGATGCTCCAATTTTTAGAATGGGAGAAGTTTTAGTCAACCATGCAGAAGCAACCTTTGAATTAGGGCAATTTAACCAAGCTGTAGCAGATCAAACGATCAACAAATTAAGAGCGAGAGCTGGAGTAGCAAATATGAATGTCGCAGCAATTGACGAAAACTTTGACCCTACTCGAGATCAAAGCGTGGATAAAATCTTATTTGAAATTCGTCGTGAAAGAGCTGTAGAATTAATGGCAGAGGGGTTTAGAAGAGAAGATTTAAGACGTTGGAAAAAAATGGACTATGCTTCAGCAATAAAACTTGGAAGATGGATCAAAGCAGCAGACCAAGACAACCGTGTTCCTATTCAAAATGGTGCAACCGAAGGATATGTACAAACCGTTCCAGGAACACCTCCTGCTTTCCCTGAGCACTATTACTTATTCCCATTACCATCGGATCAATTGGTCATCAATACAAATCTAGAACAAAACCCTGGGTGGAACTAAATAATTAAAGCTGTGGTATCAAAATTACCACAGCTTACTAACTAAAAAAACACGATTATGAATCACATCAAAACCTATATTAACAAAGCATTTACAGGTATTGCATTGATGGCAATGGCTTGCGCATGCACCAATGACGATGGTTATTACAAAGGCGACATTGTTGCTTCTGAATTGGCACCTGTTGTCTCTTTTGAAGCCTCTGCAACATCGGTTGAAGCTGGAACCACAATAACATTTACAGACACCTCTAGCAACACACCAACACTTTGGACTTGGAACATGCCAGGAGGATCACCAAGCTACAGCAATGAAGCCAACCCCTCTGTGAAATACGCGGGAGCTGGAACATATAGCGTCTCACTAACGGTTAGAAACGAACACGGAGCTGATGAAGTTGCTTTTGAAAACTATATTGAAGTAACAGCGCCACCAATTATTGATATTGACACCAAGGCTCAGGTTCGTTACACTTTTGATGACACGCTCGATAGTGACTTAGAAAAAGGACTACAAGACATTACAGCTACCTCTGGAGGAGCTCTTCAATATGGTATTCGACCAGGAGGTGGAGGTGCCTATGTTTTTACAGGATCTAATTCTTTAGAGATTCCTGGATACACAGGTATTAATGGAGCAGGAGCACGTTCTGTAGCCATGTGGATTAAAACGACAAAAACAGGAAGAACAGGACTTGCACACTGGGGAGCTTCTGGATCTTTAAGTAGAGCTTCATTCAAATTACATGACAACAAATTGCGATTTGAATATCAAGGAGGCTCAGTCATGGGAACCACAGTAATCAATGACAACCAATGGCGTCATGTTGCATATACCTATGATGGCGATACAGTTATCCTGTACATCAATGGAGAAGTTGAACTAACTAAGAGCAATGTAACTCTTAACACAGGTGTTTCAGGAGAAACCAATGTAACTATAGGATCACAAGGAGGAGCCTTTCGATGGGAAGGAATGATGGATGACTTTAGAGTCTTTGACAAGGTCATCACCCCTGAAGAAGTGCAAATATTAAGTGAAATGAAATAACAAAATCATTGTAATTATTTTGAGTTTATTGAGTTAGTGACAAGAGGGCATCCAACGAGTGCATGCCCTCTTTCCTTAAAATAATTAATGTAACTTTCATAATTTAATACAAACAACATGAAACTTGGTACACCCTTACTCATCACTTTCTGCCTCACATTTTTAGCATGTCAGGAAAAACCCAATACGAACGCAATCAACACAACCAAACCGAACATCATCTATATTTTAGCTGATGATTTAGGATATGGAGAATTAGGTGCCTATGGACAATCTAAAATCGAAACTCCCAATATTGATGGATTGGCCAAAAGCGGTATGTTGTTTCAACAACACTATACCGGTGCTCCGGTATGTGCTCCTGCAAGAGCTGTACTCATGACCGGAAAACACTTGGGACACAGTTACATTCGCGGAAACGATGAATGGAGCTCGAGAGGAGAAAAAGGAGATGTTTGGAATTACAGAAAAGTCATCAAAGATTCTACCTTGGAGGGACAACGCCCTTTCCCTACCAATACCCCAACATTGGCTGGATTACTACAAAAAGGTGGCTACAAGACTGGAATGTTCGGAAAATGGGGACTTGGAGCTCCTCATACCGAATCCATTCCTACAAAAATGGGCTTTGACTATTTCTTCGGCTACAATTGCCAGCGTCAAGCACATACCTACAACCCTGTTCACCTGTACGAAAATGAACAGCGTTATCATCTTACCTCGAATGACACCATTGCTCCTTCTACAAAATTAGCAAAACACGAGGATCCTTATGATCTTTCAAGCTATGAAAAATACAACCAACCCATATACGCTCCAGAAATTTCTTTTGAAAAAATGATCTCTTTTGTAGATCAACATAAAGATGAACCCTTTTTTGTGTATTGGGCAAGCCCAATACCTCACGCTCCACTACAAGCACCAAAAAGATGGGTAAATTATTATGTCAATAAATTTGGTGATGAAAAACCATATTCTGCCAAATACGAAAAGGGCTCTAAAAATGGAGGTTATTTTCCAACAAGATACCCCCATGCAACCTATGCTGCCATGGTTTCTTATCTCGATGAAAATGTTGGGAAGCTTGTAGCACACCTTAAAAAAATTGGCGAATATGAAAACACCCTTATCATTTTCACCTCAGACAATGGACCTACTTATAATGGAGGGTCTGATTCTCCTTGGTTTGAAAGCGGTGGCCCCTTTAGAAGTGAATACGGAAGAGGAAAAGGATTTTTGTACGAAGGAGGAATCCGGGTGCCAATGATTGCTTCTTGGCCAAAACAAATCAAGCCAGGAACAACCACAGATCACATCTCTGCATTTTGGGATGTCATGCCAACACTCTGTGATATTGCCGCTGTCAAAAACTCAGAAAGCACAGATGGAATCAGCTTTGCCAATACCCTAACACAAGAACATACACAAGAAAAGCATGACTACCTCTATTGGGAATATCCTGAGTACCACGGACAAGTAGCCGTACGAATGGGGAAATGGAAAATCCTTTGGAAAAACATTAAAAAAGACAACAAAAAGGTAGAACTCTACAATCTAGAAAAGGACATCGCCGAAAGTACAGATGTTTCAGAAAAACACCCAGAAATCATCGATCAATTCTTCGATATTATCAAAAAAGAGCATAGTACACCCGAAATCAAGAGGTTTCAAATGACACAACTAGAAGCGGTATACAATCAAAAATAATAACTCCAGTAACTAAGACCATGCACACACACAATAAAAAAATCAAAGTACTAAGTCTATTTGTTCTATTCATCAGCATATTAACACTAGCCTGTTCAAAACCTGATGCTCCAAGCGCAGGCCCTGACGACCCTGATTCAAATGACAACACTGATCCCATCGTAGCTGGTGATAGTTTGGTATTTACACCCAACGAAAGTTTCTTTTCACCAGTTGGAACATTATTAGCACATCAGCGCGATAAAACAACGGGAAACATTTATAATAAATTTGAATATTACGACTATATCCACAGCTGGAAACAAGTATCAGATACCATTATTTTTGGAGTAGATATCAAAACTGCTGGAACTCTAAACATTCATCCTGAAATGGGTATTCCAAACACCCAAGACGGCTCAAAAGTTCTTATCTATCTCGGAGAGCAAAGTCAGGAAATCACCCTACAAGGTACGGGATCTAACAGTACATACAAGGCACAAAACGCTGCTACATTTAACAATGTTTCTAAAGGATTTTATGAAGTAAAACTCCAACTAAAATCTATCAAAGACCCTACAAGCACCGTTGGACATTTAAAGAATGTCATCCTAAAAGGGGCAGCTGTAAAAAACTCGACCAATGTCATGCGTCGTTATAGAGCAAATGCAGTGCATGCAAGCTGGAGAACAGAAAGTGAGAATCCAGTAGAGATCAGTGTACACGAACTCACCATAAATACCACAAATTACAGCTATTATCAGCCTGTAACCACTCCTTTCGGATATACAGGCTCTACTTGGAATAAGGATACACAAACTTTTGGAGGTTATAACTTTTCACTCTGGTCCTATGGACAGAACGATCCAATACCTCCTTTTTATGAAGAAAGTCATCTCATTGCAGTAGGTCCTGGCCTCGAATTTGGCAGCTACGGTCATGAAGGTACCGGAGTAAAACCGCGAGGAGACCACCCATACATCGATGTTGATACCAACGTTCAAACCATTGCAGTCCGTAAATTACCCGGAGAAATATACGACACGTATTGGAGTTATTATTTAGATTCAGCTGATGGACATTGGAAACTCTATGGCTGTGGAAAAAAATACAATAAAACTGGAGCCATCTCGTATTTACATACAGGTGCATTTGTAGAGGTTCCGGGAGCAGCTACGAAAGCACGAAGTGGTCATAGAACTTGTGAAACCTTATATAGAGGGTGGCAACTAGACACTACAGGAACGTGGAGACCGGTTACCACCATGGTAGGAACGACAGGACAAAACGACGAAAGTTATCGTGATTGGCGTGTTGTAGGAGATCAATTTTCCATGCAAATGGGTGGATGGGGAGAACCAGGTATTGAGAAGAAAACACTAACCATTAGCAACCCAGTTCCCACTCCAGACTATTTAAAAGGTGCCTATTTGGAGGAACTGTATAAAATGCCTGCTAACTTTTCACATGGTGAACCCACCAACATTACTTCAAGAGGAGCAACACTGCCTTTTAATGTGACTGAACTAGGTTCAAATGCAAGCGCAGAATTGTTTTGGGGAAGCGAAGAAGGGTTAACCAAAGAAGGAAAGTGGAGCCATAAAAAAGCCATTCCTGTACAACAGGGATCAAACACTGTTCAACTCGATGGACTGGACCCGCAATCCACCTATTACTACAGGGTAAAACTGACCAATGATCAAGGAATTATATGGTCCTTTGACACGCAACAGATTACCACTGAAAGCGAGCCAGAAACAACCCCTATTGCTCAGTTTAATGCCAGCACTACAGAAATCACTCAAGGTTTTGCTGTATCATTTTCAGATACTTCCGACAATTATCCGACCTCGTGGTCATGGACCTTTGAAGGAGGTTCTCCTGCAAGCAGCGAAGCACAAAACCCTTCTGTGACTTACAATACACCTGGAACCTATTCGGTTACCCTGGTAGCAACGAATGGAGCTGGTAGTGATACGGAAACCAAAACTGCTTACATTAAGGTAAACGAAGGAGATTCAACAGCACCACAAGCACAGTACAACTTTGATGGCACTGTGGTTGATGCTTCAGCATTCTCAAGAGATTTATCAGAAGTTGGTGGGTATACTGCTAGCTACACGACCGATCGAAACAACAATCAAAATAAAGCATACATTTCTCCTAGTGAAGAGAATAAGTACCTTTCTTCTACTTACAGTGGAATCTCGGGATCAGGAAAAAGAACAGTCACTGCTTGGTTTAAAACTACCAATGCCGGTTCTCGAAAGACCCTTGTTTCTTGGGGAACCAATCAAGAAGGAAAAATGTTCAATGTGATGATTCACGGAGGAAGAGTTCGTGTAGAGGCTGGTTCTAGTTCATTAAGAGGTACTGCACAAAATTTAGATAACGATCAATGGCACCACCTCGCAGTAACCTACGACCCTGCAGATGGGGATAAATTAAAAGACGTCAAAGTATATGTAGACGGACAACTAGATACCAATACACCTGATGGCGATGGAAACTCATACCGTTCTCAAGATGTCACGATTGATACTGACATCACAACAAACACCGTTCGCATTGGTGACGCATCGTATAGTACGAATTACTATTGGAGAGGTGCTTTGGATGATGTTCGAATTTATTCAGAAGCATTATCTGCATCAGAAATACTAGGGATAAAAAATAATTAACAACGATGATGATGACAAAGAGATTAAAAAGAATCGCATTTTTGGCACTCATGAGCACGCAAGTGTTTCATGCACAAGAATATAAGAAAATGATGGAGGATCCGATGTATAATGTATACGAGGTGATTCAGAAAGGAAATGATTATTTTAAAAACCGAGACAAAGGCAAGGGCTCTGGATACAAACAATTTCAACGCTGGATTATTGACAATGAAGATGTCTTTTATCCTTCAGGTGATCGCACAAAAGTTGATCCTACTCGTATTTACTATTTAGGAAAAGAAAAAAAACAACTTCAAGCATCCTTGCGAAAAGGAGCAAATGCCACCACTGCTGACCCCATAACAGAGAGTCTATGGACTGAAATTGGTCCTTTTGTAGAATTAAAAGAACCTTTTGGTGAAAAAAGAAATGGAAATGGTCGCATCGATGCCATTTGGGTCAATCCTTCAAACGATCAACAAATCTATATTGGTTGCCGTGGAGGTGGTCTTTGGACTACCAATGACGGTGGTAATAATTGGGATCCAAAAACCGATGATTTAGGGATTACTGGAATCTATAGCATGGCCGTGCATCCAACAGATCCCAATATCATTTACATCTCTACCAATGTAGGCGGAAGCGGAAATTATAGCATCGGTGTATTTAAAACAAGCAATGGAGGAGATAGTTGGTCTCCCACTGGATATGCCTTAAATATTACCGCCAGCTATACACGTGTGAATAAGCTTTTAATAAATCCTACCAACCCAAGCATGCTGTACGCAGCAACCTCGGGGGGATTGATCAAAACAAGCAATGGTTTTCAAACTTATGAAACCGTACTAACAGGTCATATTACAGATATTGAATTCAAACCCAACGATTCAAGAATCGTATATGCAACAAATAAAACAGACGGAGCCCTTTATCGATCTACAGATCATGGTGCTAGCTTCTCAATAACTACCGCAGTGGCAAGCAACCCACAAGTAGCAGTATCAAAAGCCGCACCCAACAATGTTTATTTCTCGGGAAACAAAAAGAGCTTTAAATCGACGAATAGTGGTATTACATTTACACAAGGTGGAGTTCCTGACGGGGAAAGAGGACAATATGGCGGTTTTGCTGTATCGGATACAGATCCCAATCTGATCATAAACGGGAGCCTTGATACACATCGATCTACCAACGGAGGAACCTCATTTAGTAAAGCGACCAATTGGATCTATTCTCAATCTACAGGAGTTGGTGGTAATTTTGTGCATGCCGATACCAGAGAAATAGAAATTGTGAATGGTGTTATCTATTTGGGAACTGATGGATGGTTGTCTAAAAGTACGGATGGAGGAATCTCCTATGAAATATTAACAGACAATGTGGGTAATCATGAAATCTACCAACATGGATTAGGAGTGTCACAATCTGATGACAACACACTTGTAGTTGGTGTTCAAGACAACGGAACAAGTATTTGGTACGATGGAACTTGGCAGCACTGGAAAGGTGGTGATGGAGGAACTAGTATGATTGATCATTCCGATAAGAATGTTATTTATGGTTCTCTGTACAACGGTGATTTTAAAAGAACAGACAATGGCGGTCTTACGAGTACAAAAACAGACCTAGGTGACAGCAAGCCGGGGACATTACCACCGTTAATTCAGCATCCAACGATTCCTGGAACTATATTTTTAGGAGAGGCGAATGGACAAATATGGAAATCGACAAACAAAGGAAATACATGGACCGTGATTGGCAACTTAGGCGTTTCAAATGTTGTGGATGAAATGGCCATCGCTCCGTCAAACCCAGACTACATCTATACCTCTATTAATAACAGAATATGGAGAACCACCAATGGAGGAACTACCTGGGATGAAATTACCTCGTCTCTGCCCAACTATGTGATTAAAGGAATTGCCATTGACTATGACGATCCAAATCATGTATCGGTCTGTTTTACCGGATATGGAGACAATACCAAATCCTATGAAACGAGCAATGGAGGAGCAAGCTGGACGAATAATTCTGCTGGACTCCCAAATATCACCACTATGGATATTGTCTATGACAACAGCACTGTGAATGGTCTTTACATTGCAACTGATGTTGGGGTATATTACAAAGACGATAGCTTGAATGCATGGGAACTTTTTGGCCAAGGCCTGCCAAACGTAGTTGTCAAAGATTTAGAAATTCAGCACAGCACAAAAAGTCTTTATGTAGGAACCTGGGGAAGAGGTGTTTGGAGTGCCGAATTGGTTGGAGATCAAACCGCGCCAGCAACTAATTTTAAGTCAGATAAAGTAGAAATATACGAAGAAGAAAGTATCTCATTCACAGATACCTCTACAGGATTTCCAACATCATGGAATTGGACTTTTGAAAACGGCACGCCTGCAAGCAGCACCGAACAAAATCCTACAGTTGTATACAATACAGCTGGAAGTTACAAAGTCATTTTGACCACAACCAATGATCAAGGAAGCAATACGAAAGAAATAGACAATTATATCACAGTCAATGAGAAACTCGCTCCAATAGCAAACTTTACTGTCGATAAACAAAGTATATTTGTGGGAAGTTCAATCAATTTCTCAGACACTTCCGAACGTTCAGCCACGGGTTGGGAATGGACCTTTGAGGGTGGCACCCCAAGTACGAGTTCTGAGCAAAACCCTACGATTGCATATAATACTGCAGGAAACTATAAGGTAACACTCATTGCCAGCAATACTTTTGGGTCTGATACAGAAGAGAAAGAAGCCTTCATTAGTGTCACAGAAAACTCTTCTACTGGAGACTTACAAGCACACTATGATCTCAATAGCAATCTGATCGACAGCTCTCCTTATGCAAGAGAACTAAGCGTGGTTGGAGGCTTTACACCGACCTTCTTAGCAGATCACAATAACAACCCACTTTCTGCCTATAGCAGCCCTGGTTCTTCGGGAAATTATCTAGAAAACAGCTACAAGGGAATTGGCGGAGACAATCCAAGAACAGTAACTGCTTGGATTAAAACAACGAATGCTGGAAGTAGAAAAACAATTGTTTCTTGGGGAAAAAATACTGGAGGAGCCATGTTTAATGTGATGATTCACAACGGAAATATACGTGTAGAAGCAGGAAGTAGCAGCCTACAAAACGATGACAGTACAATCAAAATAGACGATGATGCATGGCATCATATCGCGGTGAGCTATGACCCTGTTGATGGAGCTAAACTATCCGATGTTAAAATATACATTGATGGTGTCTATTATGCCAATCAGCCGGACTCAGGAGACTCCTTCAATTCTCAGAACACAAGTATCACAACAGATGTCACTACCAACAATCTGCAAATCGGAAACGCCAACTACACGGGAAATTATTATTGGAGAGGAGCTCTTGACGATATTCGAATTTACTCTAGAGCACTTACTTTAAACGAAATAAACACCGTAATGAACGGAGAAACACTCTCCAACGAAGAAGTAGTTTTCGATAGCGAAATTTCCATTTACCCAAATCCAGCAAAAGATAAACTAACCATTGAAACATTTCAAGATCATAGAAATATTCGTGTCGCAGTATTTAACATACTAGGAGAACTCAAAAAAACATTAGATCTCCACAATCCGAAAAGGAAACAAGAAATTTCTTTAACAGGACTTGCTTCTGGTGTGTATTTTTTAAAATTAAGTAATTCACAGAGTCTGTCTAAAGTCTATAAAATTATCAAAGAGTAAGGGCGCTCCGAATTCCACACTCAAACTATAATAACCTCTATTATGAAACCTATCCTCTCTAATTTCAAATACATTGTACTTCTCGCACTTATTAGTTCTTTCGGATGTAATTCAAAAAAAACAACACTTCAAAAAGTAGAAAAAAAACCGAATATTGTCTTTATTTTAATAGATGATTTAGGGTGGAGCGATACAGCCTTTATGGGCAATCCCGTGTATGAAACTCCTAACCTTGATAAGTTAGGACAAGAAAGTGCAGTTTTTAGTGATGCTTACGCTCCTGCTGCCAACTGTGCACCGAGCAGAGCTTGTATTATGACAGGTCAAAATACACCTCGACACGGTATTTATACTGTTGGAAGCTCTGAGAGAGGAAAATCAAAAAACAGAAAACTAATCCCTACAAAAAACACACTTCACTTAGAAGACAGTGCAACAACCTTGGCAGAGGCACTGCGTAAAAATGGTTACAAAAGTGCCTCTATTGGAAAATGGCACCTTGGTAAAACTCCCTTGTCACAAGGATTCGATGTCAATATTGCAGGATCAAAAGCAGGACATCCAAAGAGCTACTTTAGTCCGTATAAAAACAAAAACCTCAAAGATGGTGAAGATGGTGAATATCTCACCGATCGATTGACTGATGAAGCGATAGGTTTTATGAAACAAAACAAAGACAACCCTTTCTTTTTATACTTGCCTTATTTTACAGTACACACACCGATTCAATCGAAACCAAAAACGATTGAAAAATACAAAGTAAAAATCAATGATGATCAAAGATTCAATGCGAAGTTCGGTGCCATGATTGAGCATATGGATGAGAATATTGGGAGATTATTACAAAGCCTAAAAGAGGAGAAATTAGAGGAAAACACAATTCTTGTTTTCTTATCTGATAATGGAGGGCTCGCCTATGTTTCTTCTCAATTTCCGCTAAGAGCAGGTAAAGGATCTTACTACGAAGGAGGCATTCGAGTACCTTGTATGATCAAATGGCCAAAAAAAATAAAAACAGCGCAAAAGATCAGTACTCCTATTACAGGAATGGACATCTTCCCTACCCTAATGGATGCAGTAAAAGACACTACAGATTACCAGTTAGATGGAGTCTCTCTATTGCCTTTATTAACACAGCAAGATGAAATGCAGGAGCGTTCTTTATTTTGGCATTTTCCAATTTACCTCCAAAAAGTAAATAGCAAAAAAGATGAGGCCAGAGATCCTTTGTTCCGCACAAGACCAGGAAGTGTCATGCGAAAAGGAAAATGGAAATTACACCACTATTTCGAAGACGATGCTTATGAACTGTATAACCTGGAAACGGATATCAAAGAACTCGTAGACCTATCGGAAACGCACCCAGAAAAAGTAGCAGCGCTTCAAAAAGAACTTCACACATGGAGACAACAAACCAATGCACCTATTCCAACCGTGCTAAACAAAGAATATCAACCAAAAACACAATCTAAATAGCCGTATATTTATATCCTTTGAAATCATCAACAATAAAAACAGTACTCAAATGCGAATGCAATCTGTTGAAAAAATCTTAAGAGTTGGTATATTTTTAACCTTTTTAGGTCACGGAATAGTGGCAATACAAGGACCTTTGCGGTGGATTGACTATCTAGAATTCATTGGGTTTTCGTCAGATAGAGCAAGCGATATACTTCCATTAATTGGCTTTTTAGACATCCTTGTCGCTCTAACGATTTTGATAAAACCTTATAAATATGTGGTATTATGGGCGAGTATATGGGCTTTTTCTACAGCACTAATACGGCCGCTTTCCGGAGAGGAAATATGGGCTTTTGTTGAAAGAGGTTCGAACTGGATGACTCCTCTCGCACTGTATATCTGCCTCATTATAAAATCAAAAAATCAAAATTGTGAATAAACATTCAAGCAACACAAAAAAGAAAACAACAAGGTTGCTCTTTGGGCTTGTGCTCATAACACTTTGTACTCTTGTTTTCATCTCATGCATTTACAATCAGAAACAAAAAACATCCTTTGAAAGTAATTTTACGACAAGTCAAGCAAGACATTGGATAGGGCCAGAATATTGGGCCAATCCACTTCAAGACTGGAAAGTTGAAGATCAATGGCTTCATTGTTTGGTGAGTAAGAAAAACCGCAATGTTCATTTACTAACAGAAAAAATTGACACTACCAAGGGCTCCTTTACCATGTCTGTAGATCTTAAATTACACAATACAGTACACTCTGAAAAAGGCAGCAACTGGATTGGATTTGGTATTGGAGCAAAAGGAAATTTTAGCGATTTTAGAGATGATGCCATTTTTGGAAAAGGACTTTCTTTAGGTGTTAGCACACACGGCAATCTGTTTATACAAGATACTCCAGAAGAAAACCCATTGAACCATAAAATACAAGAAGCTCTTCAAAAAGGAGCACAACTTCGCGCAAAAATTACCCCGGGAATTGATGACTATCAGATACAACTATCATTAATCGACCTAAAAACAAATAGCATCATTGCCTCCATTAGTAAAAATAGCATTGTCAACACCAAACTCATTGGAGATTTGGTCTTGATGAGTAACTACAATGGTAAAAGTAAAGAGAAAAGTGTCAGCTTTAGAAATTGGAAAATCTCAGGAGACAAGATTTCATCGCATCCTGAAAATACTTTTGGCCCTACCCTCTTTTCACAATATACATTGAGTAAAGGAACGCTTAAGCTAACTGCACAAATGGCGCCAGTCATTCTCAGTTCAGAAAAGGTTTCCCTAGAAATACAAACAAGCAGCGAATGGTCTAGCGTTGCTGAAAGTAAGATTGATCCAGATGCCAGAACCGCTAATTTTAAAGTAAAGAATTGGAACTACAAAAAGGCAATACCCTACAGAATTCGGTATGCAATAGATAAAGGAACAAAAGAAAAAGAAACCTATTATTGGAAGGGGACGATTCAAAAGGACCCTATTGACAAAGAGGAAATTGTGATTGCAGGCTTTACAGGAAATAACGATTTAGGCTTCCCAAATAATGATATTGTACAACAAATCAACTATCATGATCCTGATTTGTTATTCTTTTCAGGAGATCAAATCTATGAATCTGTGGGTGGATATGGTACTGAAAGATTCCCAACCAATACAGCCATGCTAGACTATCTGAGAAAATGGTATGTCTATGGATGGGCATATCGCGATTTAATGAAAGACAGACCTACTGTTTGTATTACAGATGACCATGATGTATACCATGGAAATATTTGGGGTGAAGGCGGGAAACACTCACCAACCAAAAGACGAGGTGGATCTGCAGGTCAAGATGCAGGAGGCTATATGATGCCTGCAGAATGGGTTCGAATGGTTGAAAAGACGCAGACAAGTCACTTACCAGATCCTTATAATGACACTCCAATCGCACAAGGAATTAAGACCTATTATACAGACATGGTTTATGGAGGGATTAGCTTTGCCATTTTAGAAGATCGCAAATTTAAATCTGCTCCAAAAGCGCTACTTCCTGATGCTAAGATTAAAAATGGCTGGGTTTTGAATAAAGATTTTGATATCCAAAAAAAGGGAGATGTTCCTGGTGCAAAGCTATTAGGAGACCAACAACTTGAGTTCTTAGATAAATGGTCCTCAGACTGGTCACATCAATCAGAAATGAAAGTAGTACTCTCTCAGACCATATTTGCCAATGTTGCTACGCTACCTGAGAACGAGCTTTCAGGCGCCATCATCGGAAAGCTAAAGATTTTATCGAAAGGAGAATATGCTCCAAATGATAGACCTGTTGCAGATTTGGATTCGAATGGATGGCCGCAATCAGGGAGAAATAAGGCTGTTTCTATCATTCGTAAAGGATTTGCCTTTCATTTGGCTGGAGATCAACATTTAGGATCGACCATTCAATATGGAGTGGACCAATGGAATGATGCTGGTTATGCATTGTGTGTGCCCTCCATTTCAAATTACTGGCCGAGAAGATGGTATCCTGCCATGGAAGGAAAGAATAGAGATCCAAAAAAACCGAGATATACGGGTGAATTTAAAGATGGCTTTGGAAATAAAATGACCGTGCATGCCGTTTCGAACCCCTCTTTTACTGGAAAAAAACCATCGCGTCTCTACGATCGCGCTGCTGGATATGGTATCATTAGATTGGAAAAGAAAGAAAGAGAACTTACCTTAGAATGCTGGCCAAGGATGGCAAACCCTGAATTAGGTGATCAAGAACAATATGATGGGTGGCCTATTCGTATTTCACAAACTGAAAACTATGGACGAAAAGCTCAGGGCTACCTGCCTAAAATTAGTGTAAAAGGATTGCAAAAGCCTGTCATTGAAATTTTCAATGAGACCTCGAAGGAAATGGTTTATTCACTGAGACTAAACGTGCAAGAATGGACGCCTAAAATTTTTAATCAAAGGGATCGCTACACCATTAAAGTTGGAGAACCCGATACAGATACATGGCAATACAAAAAGGGGGTAAGCCCAGGCAAAGGAAATCTTGAATTTGCATTTCAATCAATAAAAAAAGGAAACGAGGCTACGAGTGCCCCATAATGGGAATATTTGATAAAAAACCAGCTCATAAAACCAGAAAAAATACACCTCATGACCGCCCTTTTTCATGAGGTTTGTAGGATACGCAATGACAAGATATAACATCGGAGAAGCATGTCAGCTCCTTTCAAATGCAATATAACACAAAGATAAATTTCCGTACAATGATAAAAATACTAATTACTGGAGCGAATGGTCAACTTGGTGGGGTTTTAACAGATGCGCTCAGAAAAAAATGGGGTACACAAAATGTCTTAGCTACAGACATTCGAGACAATACTACCAACGACCCATACTTTAAATTGCTAGACGTTACAGATTACAATGCACTGAGCAAAATAGTAACGGAACACCATATTACCGAAATCTATCATATGGCCGCTATTCTCTCTGCCAATGGAGAAAAAAATCCACTTCAGACCTGGGATATCAATATGAAAACATTTTTTAATGTCCTTGAAGTGTCACGTCAACAAAACATACACAAAATATTTTTCCCAAGCTCTATTGCCGTATTTGGCTCGGATATCAAACCTGAGCAAAGCAAGCAATCTTCGCAGTTGAATCCCTATACAGTCTATGGCATTAGTAAAGTAGCGGGTGAACACTGGGCAAACTATTATCATGAAAAATACGACTTAGATATTCGATCCATACGATACCCGGGTGTTATTGGATATCAATCTTTACCTGGAGGAGGCACTACAGACTATGCTGTTGAAATTTTTCACAAAGCTATTGAAGGACGTACTTTTGAATGTTTTCTACAAAAAGACACAGCACTTCCAATGATTTTTATGGACGATGCCATCAGAGCTACCATAGAATTGATGGAGGCGCCTAAAGAACATCTAAAAATAAGGACTGCGTATAACATTTCTGGACTTAGCTTTACTCCTGCAGAATTGGCCAGTGCTATCAGAGAGGTCTGTCCTCATTTTAAGATTCAATATGAACCCGACTTTCGACAAAAAATTGCAGATACCTGGCCTGATAGCATCGATGATACCGATGCACAAAATGACTGGAACTGGAAAGCTTCTTTCGATCTAAAAGCCATGACAACTGTAATGATTGAAAAATTACAAGAAGCCCATCCGATTGGTATCTAACTCAAATAATTTGATTCTTTTCATTAGTGCTATCAGTAGAAACTTTACTCCACAACAAGGAACGCTATGAACAAGGAAACAGAAATATGTACCGTCAAGCCAACACTTCAGGAGAGCTAATAGCGCTGCAACGAGGCCTATTCTAAAGAGTAGAACTAGGCAATGATGCAAAGCCTTCTGTATTTAAAATCACAGAAGTCTTTTGATAATATGCAGCTCATTGGGTTTAAAAACCGTAATATGCAAGTAGTTTTAGTATATTAGCTTACAATTAATAATTAGAACAAGGCCATGTCAGGAAAAATTAAAATAGACGGTATTGATAAAATCATCATCAAACGTTTGGTTGAAGACGCTCGAACACCGATTCTTAGTATCGCACGAGAGGTCGGTATTTCTGGTGCGGCTATTCATCAACGCTTACGAAAATTAGAAAACTCAGACCTCATCGTTGGTTCCAAAATGGTCCTCAATCCGAAGGCTTTGGGGTATACCACCACAGCATTTATTGGCATCTTTTTAGATTCGGCAAGCATGTATAAGGCAGCCATCAAAAAACTAAAAGAAATTCCTGAAGTTGTAGAAAGTCATTACACCACTGGAAACTATGCCATTTTCATTAAAATCATGTGTAAAAACAATGAAAACCTAATGCATCTATTAAATCACGATATTCAAAATATCAAAGGTGTTGCAAGAACAGAAACCTTCATTTCTTTGGACCAACAAATAGAGCGACAAATACAGATTTAAAAAAGTAGAAGGCTTTTGTATTCGTATTTTACATCGTCTTATCATAAAGTGTCACACTTCAAAAAAGCAATCGTCTTTACCTAAAAAAAATGACACTAAAATTTAAACATCTGCTACCATTTATTTTCATCGCACTAAGTATTGGTTGCAAGAAAAAGAACACTCAGTTAGACAAAGTAAGTGCAATAATTTCAAATGAATTAGACGTATTAATTTCAAAAAAAGAAATAGATGGTGCTTCTATAGGCATTTATTTGAGAGGAAAAACATATGAATTTCATAGAGGAGCATTAACGAATGGAATGAACAATCCTCCTAAAAAAGAAACACTCTATGAAATAGCATCTTTGACAAAAACTTTTAGTGGTGTTCTTTTAGCTCAAGCCGTGACAGAAGGTAAAGTCAAACTAGATGATGATGTCCGTATGTACTTAAAAGGAAATTTTCCAAATTTAGAGTATCAAGGAAAGCCCATTACATTTCTTCATTTGGTAACTCACAGAAGTGGCTTGCCACTGATCTTTCCGAATAAGCCTGAACTTTTCGATAATCCGAATCAAGAGAAACTACCTTTTGTTATTAGCAAACTACAAGCTGGTTTTACGAAAAACGATTATTTTGAAGAACTCCTTAAGGTGAAACTAGATACAATTCCGGGATCGAAATTTGGGTATTCAAATCCTGGAGCAAATTTACTGGGTTATTGTTTAGAGAATATTTACAATATGTCTTTCGAAGAAATCCTGAAAGCTAAAATTTTAGCTCCTTTAAAAATGGATAACACAAGAATAACCCTAACAGAAAGCAACAAAAAAAAATTGGCCCAAGGTTATAATGACAACAATATAAAAATGCCTTTTGAACCTGAAAGTCCAATGAAAGCCGCTGGAGGTATACTATCTAATGTTGGAGATATGCTGAAATATATTCGATTTCATTTACATGAAGACAATGATGTGATTAAAGTTTCACACAAGGAACTACTCGGACTTTGGAATGACTTTGATAATGGTCTTTTTTGGCAAATATTAATTCACAAAAACAAACCAAATACAATTTTCCAAAATGGAGGAGCGTTCGGCACTTCTAGCTGGTTAACTCTAATACCTGAAAAGCAAATAGGTGTTTTCATTGTTACCAATAAAAAGGGAAACAAAACTCACAAACATTTAAATAGCACTGTTGAAAGGATCATAGAGAAATTACAATAAACGTGTATCCACCTGCGATACATCAATCATATTGACAATTCTAGCCTGCTTATGAAAGTTCGCTCTAATTTTTTCTACAAAAAAAGGGAAACCCCCTCTGCACAGCAGAGGGGTCTCAATTAATCGAACATAAAGAAAAAATATTTATTCGAAAGTTCCAAAAAAGATAGGAGAACCAACAGTTTGTACTGCGGCACTTGAGGTTGTCTGATTGGTACTCGTATTGTAAACATAAAAACCAGTATCAATATTTTTGGTTAAACCGAAAACGATATCATCTTGGTATTTTCCTACAAAGGTATACCCTGTGCTATTTGGCATCGCTAATTTTTTAACCGTTTTATTCACCAAATCAATAACAACAGGTACTGAAGATTTATCTTCTACAAAATTAGGAGGATTACTTTGCAATGCAGGAACATTTACCAAGGCATATAGTTTACCTCCTTCTAAATATTGCATACTTACAACCCAGTTTAAATTAAATTCCAACCCGTCTATAGTGGCATCGGTAAGGTTAAAACTATAATCGGTATCAAATTCTGTTTGTCCTTCCTTAATTCTCAAGATTCCTGCTTTGTGAGTTGGCCAAATTCCAAAAGCTCCGACTCCTGCAAGGTAAATATCATTATTTTCATCCATAAAAATAGATTTCGCATCTGCAGGTCTTGTTATTTGGGATATTCCTGAGGTCTCCTCAGAAATCATTTTTATCACTGTATCGGTATTCGTATCAATAATTAAGACGTCTGATTGAGGCCTATCTTGTGCCGCCATAAAACCACCAACAAACTGATTCAAGCCAACATATAATTTACCATCTCTAATGATCATTGCTGCAGGATCAGGGTTTTCATCGCCTGCACCATAGCTCGAAATATCAATCATTCCCTTTTGCTCGAGAGTTTGGGATCAACAATTACTATTTTTCCCTGTTCATTTAAAGAAATATATGCTTTACTATCGTCTTTAATAGCTATTTGTGAAGGGTATGCACTAGGATCTACATTCAATTGCCCTGATTGTGTTAACAATCCTGAAGCACCCCTAACGTATCTCTTTATTTGGCCAGTTCCAAAAAAATCAACTCAAAAGGAGTTCTCAACTCGATTAAAAAACCGACTTAAAAACTCCTCTGAAATTTGATTCAAAAAATATTTTAGTTAAAAGGAAGTATACCCAGTATTTGAATGCGCTACAAACAGCCCTTTCTCTCCTCCTACCAAATGAGGAACGAGTTTTCCTACAAAAGTATCTTCATTCAACCTCCATTCACGATATTTCATATACGCATCATTGCTTTGCCAATCGGTGCTTATATAAATTGTATTGGTTTCAGGATTGTATACCATCTCAGCAGATACACAGCCTTCATAGGCCTTCGTTGCCGGCAATCCTTCACTGGAATTTAATAAGGCTACAACGGCATCTGCTTTGTTCGGTTTTAATGTTAAGGTTGCAAAAACAAGACTTTTAGAATATACGGCATCATACATCCCTCCAAAATCAAAAAAATCTCCTAGCCCAATAATCTTTCCTTGGTCATCAAAATTCATATAATGATAACTCTTTAATTTCAGGGTTTTACCGGTCCCTACGTGTGTTCCGCTCCATTCTCCATAGGTCCGAACGCTTCCGTCAAGTTTACCGCTTTCATCTGATCCTGGTAGCCAAACATTTGGAGTCCATTTTATATTGTCAAATGCATCATGATATCCTTTTAGCGCCCCAGCAACTTCATCGTAACCTAACATTTCACTGCCATATATCGGTGGCTCTGCTTCAAGATCCTTGTGCAACATTGCAATTTGCGAAGTGAAATCTTCTGTTTCATGCAATGCAAAGAAAGATTTTGCAATTGCAAGATTTGCTTCATATTTGGGATTGCTTTCTTGACATGACAAGAAAACAACGCAACTTAAAATAATGAGTACTTTTTTCATAATGATGGATTGTTTAAAATGAGTATTAAAATTCTAATAAGATACAGGTTAATTTCTACTGCTGTATTGAAGTTTTTTTGTGATACGAATGTTATTCAGTGCGCTCTGGAATGCCTATTTTTCCTTTCCTAGGAGCCCATGAGGAATGTAAAATTTTCCATCCATTATTTGTTGCTACCCAAAAAGAAGAGCCTCTCGTGGCGTAATCTACTGTGGTATTGTCATTGTTCATGGTATATGCGCCATCTGCAGAAAAGGTAATGGCTGCAGATTTCATATCTGGAGAATAATATACGTTCATATCACTTAGATCAAAAGAGCCCCAAGTCATGGCCATTTCTTCTTTTAAATTTTCTTTTGAAAATACATAAAAAGGGTTCAGATTTGAATCTCCTGTAGTCACTACGATGTCTTCGTGCTCGTACTTCTTATAAGTTTCATAGTCTCTTTGAAGAATAGCATCTTGCATTTCCTTTTGAGCTTTCATGAGCGATTCTGATACCGATGCTTTGTTTGACTTGTTCCAATACACCACGGCATTTTGCCAATATGGCGAAGCAAAATCGGCATAATCAACTGCTTTGAGTTGCACCTGCAGTGCTTCATCATACTTTCCCATTGCAGCAAGATGCTCCGC